>Ga0307989_1000387_pt1 | contig 29168 bp, 30 predicted proteins | sample EllFjometagen185_FD_203164 | JGI IMG/M metagenome (GOLD analysis project Ga0307989, IMG submission 203164) | Marine microbial communities from Ellis Fjord, Antarctic Ocean - #185 | ecosystem: Environmental > Aquatic > Marine > Unclassified | place: Southern Ocean | collected 2014-10-08 | reverse complement strand
GCGAAGGCGCGGGGTTGGGTGAGTGGATATGATGATGGAAAATTCAAGCCAGCTAATCTGGTTAATCGTGCTGAGGTTTTAAAAATTCTTGCGGAGGTTTTTGATTGGGATGTGGTGAATGTTGGTGGCGAGTGGTATTTGCAATTTGTTAATGCAGCTTTGAGTCAGGGGGTTTTGTTGCCAGCTGAAGCGAAAGATTATGGTAAGTCTGAAAATCGTGGTTTTGTGGCAGAGCTGGTTTGGAGAGCGCTGAATTTAAAGCTAAACAAGTAGCTGTGAATATATTGAGTCTTACGACAAAAATAAACTCTTTACTTATATTGGCGGAGGGGGTGGGATTCGAACCCACGGCACCGTTGCCGGCGCGACAGTTTTCAAGACTGTTCCATTCGACCACTCTGGCACCCCTCCGTGCTACGGATTTTAGCGTTAAATCAACAAGATGAAAAAAATTAATCTCATCTCGTGGAATGTAAATGGAATCCGCGCAGGAGTAAGGAAAGGTTTTTTGGAATGGCTCGCCAAAACAAAAGCTGATATCATCGCAGTTCAGGAGACCAAAGCCCACCCCAGACAACTCACCCCCGACATTCTGCAGCCTGAGAATTATCAAACCTTTTGGAATTCAGCCGAACGACCTGGTTATTCAGGTGTCGCAAACTTCACGAAAATTTCGCCCCTCAAAACCCAAACCGAATTCACTGCCAAAACTCTCAACGGCGAAGGACGCATCTTGCTTCAGGAATTTGAACAATTTTATTTTTTGAATGTTTACTTCCCAAACGGGAAAGCCAGTGAGACAAGATTGAAATACAAACTAGAATTTTATGAAGAATTTTTGAAGCTAATCGAAAAGCTGAGAAAAAAGAAGCCCATTGTTTTTTGTGGAGATGTGAATACTGCACATTGTGAAATAGATCTCGCGCGACCGAAAGCAAATGAAATGATTTCAGGGTTTTTGAAGGTTGAACGGGAGTGGATCGATAAATTAATTGCGAAAGGTTATCTCGACACCTTTCGCCTAAAGCATCCAAGCGCAAAAGAAAAATACTCTTGGTGGAGTATGCGTAGTGGTGCGAGAGAGAGAAATGTCGGCTGGAGGATTGATTATTTTTTCGTGAGCGAAGAATTAGAGAAAAATGTGATGAAAGCAGAGATTTATCCCAATGTAATGGGGAGTGATCATTGTCCTGTTTCTTTGGAGCTCGCATTTTAAGCTTCAGTCTTATTTAATTTTCACGTCTTTGACTTCAAAAAGACTAACTCACCAAATAACCAACTAACGAAGTTGATCCACACTTAAGCTACATTTTCTCAGGAGCCGAAACTCCCACCAAATCTTCAAGCACAATTTTCAAAACCTCCTTCGCCACTTCCACCAGACGTAAACGCGCTCGTGTAAGCTCCAAATTTTTCTCGTCAATCACCCGACATTTTTCGTAAAACCTATGAAAAATTTCTGCCAATTCACGCGCAAAATTTGTTAAACGATGCACCTCATAACTATCAGAAATTTCCTCAACCAAATTTGGAAGCCCACTTAGCTTCTTGATCAAATCAAACTCTTCACCTTGTTCCAGCAAGGTCACATCACTCCCAGACCAATTCACATTACCAGCCTTCTCTAGAATAGAAGCCATGCGAGTGTGCGCATACTGCACGTAAAAAACTGGATTATCACTCGACTGCTTTTTCGCCAAATCCAAATCAAAATTGAGATGCGTATTCCAATCTCGCATTACAAAAAACCAGCGCGCTGCATCTGCTCCTACCTCAGCAATCAAATCATCCATCAGCTCGAAATTTCCTGCTCGCTTCGACATACGAACTTCTTTTCCCTTGCGAAATAATTTCACAAGCTGCGTAATAATTACCTCGACTTCTCCAAAACCCAACATCTGAACTCCAACCTTCAAACGTGGAACATAACCATGATGATCTGCCCCAAGGATATCGATTAACTTCGTGAAACCTCGCTCAAACTTATTTTTGTGATACATCAAATCTGGCAAAACATAAGTCAGATCTCCATTCGATTTCACAATCACCCGATCCTTGTCGTCAGCAAACTTTGAAGTTTGGAGAAAAAGTGCACCATCTTTTTTGTAAGTTAGTTTCTTTTTTTCGAAAAAATCTAGAGTTTTCTTCAGCTCTCCACCATCGCGCAGGGAAGTCTCGCTAAACCATTTGTCGAACTTAATGCCCATTTTAGCTACAGCTGGTTTGATTTCTTCTTCCAATAAAATTTGAAGAAATACCCTTCCAGTCTCCAGTGCATCAGCAGTAATTTTTTCAGCATGCTTTTTTGCCAAATCTTGAATGTACTCACCTTGGTAGAAATCTTTAATTTCGTTTTTCGCAAATTGTGAACCACCTTTTGCGAGCTGCAAGGATTTACCCAATAATTCAATTTGTCTTCCTGCATCATTTACATAAAATTCGCGCGAAACATCATAACCCGCACGCTCAAGAACACGCGCTACTACATCTCCACCGAAACCACCACGTCCATTGGCAATCGTGAGCGGACCAGTCGGATTCGCTGAAATAAATTCCAATAAAGTTTTTTCACCGTGTCCAATATCAACTCGAGCAAAATCTTTCCCCTTTTCTTCAATCTTGAGCAAAATTTGCTGAAAAATTTCAGCCGCGAGAAAAAGATTAAGAAAGCCTGGACCAGCAATTTCAACCCTTTTAACTAATTTGTTTTCTTCAAGCTTATTTTTAATTTCCTCAGCTAATTCTCGCGGATTTTTACCAAGTTTTTTCGCTAAAAGCATAGCGGCATTGCAAGCCATATCACCAAACTTTTTGTCAGGTGGAACCTCAAGTGTGAAATCAATATCTTGAGGTAAGGTTTTTCGGATAATCTCTTTGAGATGAGAAATAAGCATGAAGGGATTTTAGCGAAGAATTATATTAAAAACAGTTTTGACGTGTTTCTATTTGAAAAATTCTTCTAAAAAGCAAAAGCACATATTTTTTTACCATCAGCTAAAATTTAAACATGAGGCTTCTGAACTATGCATCCGATAAAGCGACAAATAAAATTCTCTATGATCTAAAAATTACTGGTGAAACTCTTCGTGCTGCTCGGAGCAAGAAAGACGTACTTGATTTCACGATTCGTATTTTTCTCCGACTTGGTTTTGATCGAGTACGCATCTGGCTTATAGATCAGGAAAAGCAAATATATTATGGCGCCAAATGTAGTTATATTTCTGACAAAAAATTTCAAAAAGCTTGTGTGTCTTTAGATAGCAAGATTCTACCGAAAAATTATATGCGTCTGCTAAAGGAGAAAAAACCTTATTGCAACAAATCAACACCACTTCTTAAAAAATATTTTGGTGATTATAAATTAGATTATTCGATTCAGCTCCCGCTACTTTCTGGGAAGCAACTTTTGGGTACAATTTCTGTAGATAATGCTTTTTCTTTGAAAGAAATTTTTCTTAAAGATGTTGAGACGAGAATAATGCCTTTTGTGAATCATGTGGCCTTGGTGCTGAATCGTGTGATTGCAGATGAAAAAATTAAAATTGCTAATCTTGGATTAAAACAAAAAATTATCGAAGCAACGAGTGAGCTAAAAATTAAAAACGAAGAGCTTGAGAAACTCGCTAATTATGATGATTTGAGTGGGTTGCCAAATCGTCGTCATCTAGAACAATATTTGAGCCAAGAATTTAAGAAAGCTACTCAAAAAAATCCTATTACTCTTGCAATACTTGATGTCGATTTTCTGAAGCAAGTTAATGACACTCGTGGTCATGAAGCCGGTGATCAATTAATTAGAAAGATTGGAGGTATTTTAAAAAAAGATTCAAACATTGTTTTTGCCTCGCGTTTTGCAGGAGATGAATTTGTTTTTTTGACAAAAGATAAGACCAATCGTGTTCGTAAAAAAACTTTTGATTCCATATTGAAAAAGATTAAAAGAACCATCAAGCAAACCGTAAGTATTGGAGCTGTCACTTATCCAAATCCAAGCATTGAGATTAAAAACGAAATTGATCTTATACGAATTGCAGATGATGCACTTTATCATGCTAAACACACTGGTCGTGATCGCTTCGTACTTGTTTCTGAAAAGAGTGAAGAAACTGTTATTCCATTAGCTGAACGAAGAATGGATTTACAAAAGATCGAAAAACGGGGAACTTTTGCAATTGATTACATTCGACAATTACGAGCACTTAATAAAATTTCAGAACATCTTCGTAATAATATCTCTGAGAAAATTATTCTCGAAAAAATTGTGAAGAGTTTTCGTGATGATTTAGAATTCAAAAGGGTGGGAATTTATCTTGAACAAGAAGATGGAAAAATGGCGTTGCTTGCTCATTCAAACGTAAATAAGGTCCTTGTTAAAAAGATTTCTCAAGCCAGCTTGGTGCCAAAACTCGATTTTTGGATTAAAAAAGTTATGCAGGATCGACAGGTAGCGAATCTTGATGAAAGTGAGATTCCACGAATGTTCACAAAAATTTTTGGAGTACGTCGTATTTTGTTGATCCCATTGATTGGTCGTACGATTGTATTGGGGGTGATCGTAGCAGAATATGATCCAGAACGAATCATTCATAAAAATGATCTTGATTTTTTTCTTACGCTTGGTGACCAGATTGAAAGTGGAATTTTGAAGTTACGCGTATTGAAAAAAACTTATGATTTCAACAAGAGATTAAAAAATGAGATAAACACCGCTACTTTCAAGCTTCGAAAATATTCACACACTCTAGAAAATCAGATCAAAACTATTTATGAGTTGCGCGAAAAAGAGCAACGCAGCCATTTTGAACTAATCTCTACGCTTGTGACTAGTCTCGAAGAAAAAGATGTTTACACGCGTGGACATTCCGTGCGAGTAGCTAGCTATGCGGTGAGGCTTGGTCAAGAAATTGGGATGGATGAAAATCGATTAACAAATTTGCATTACGCAGGTTTGCTTCACGACATAGGGAAAGTCACGGTTGATCAAAGTATTCTTCACAAAAAAACTGCTCTCACTGAGAATGAAATTCGAGAATTAAAAAAACATCCTGTGATTGGTGAAAAAATTGTTTCATCCGCAAAGTTTTTAGAAGAGACTGCTCATATTATTCGTCATCATCATGAAAAATGGAATGGGACAGGTTATCCGGATTGCAAAAAACGAGAAAATATTTTGCTTGAATCTCGTATATTGGCAATCACTGATTCTTACGACGCAATGGTGACACGCAGAAGCTATGGTCACAAGATGCGTAAAATCGAAGCGGTTCATGAGTTGGAAGCTGGTAGCGGTAAGCAATTTGACCCAAAACTCGTAAAAGTTTTTATAAAACTTTTGCAACAGGGTAAGATTCGCACTTCAAAATTTAAAAATTAGAAAAAATAAAATGTCTGCTGCTCTCTTATTTGGCGAAAATTCCTACCTGCTTCGAAAAGAGCTTAATCAGCTCGTAGATAATTTTAAAAAAAACGAGGGTGATTTGAATCTTGCGATTTTGGATGCGAAAAGTGTGGATGAAGGAGAGATTATTTCTGCCTGTGAAACGTCTCCATTTTTAGGAAATGAAAGATTAACAATCGTAAAAGATTTTGATTTCAAGAAATCTGCAGATTGCCTTGTAGGCTTTTTGGAGAATTTCCCCAAAACTTGCAAGCTCGTTTTGACTGCGAAAAATGTAGATGCGAGAAAAAAACTTTTCAAGGCTTTCAAAAAGTTTGGTGCAGTAAAAGAATTCCCACTTCCAAAACCTGCAGAATTTAAAAAATGGTTGCGTGAAGAGGTCTCAAAACAAGACCTTGTAATTGATGCGGGTGCACTTGAGTTGCTCGCAACTTACACTTTGGGTAACTGTGAAAGTGCGGAAAGTGAAATCATGAAGCTGAAAACTTTTGCAGATGGAGAAAAAATTACAAGTGGTGATGTGAAGCTGCTCACTCATCCAAATATTCACGCTTCAGTTTTTAATCTCACAGATGCGATTGGTGAGAGGAGGATTGGAAATGCACTTGTAGATTTACGAGATATCGTGAATCGTGGAGAGAATCTAGTTCAGATTTTTTTTATGGTAGTGAGGCAATTTCGAATTCTGTTGAATTTACAGGCGCTTGCGAGTCATCAAATTTCTCCCGCCGAAGTAGCACGGCGCTTGAAGCTTCATCCTTTTGTGGTGCAGACTTCATTGAGACAATTGCGGAATTTTTCAGAGCTTGAGTTGCGCGAAGCACATTCAAAACTACTGAAAATTGATGTGGATATGAAGACTGGAAAGCTGAGTTATTCTTCGGCGAATCCTGGTGAATTTGCCTTTGCGCTTGAAAGGTTTATTGTCAGCTTTAGTTGACTAAAAAAGTTTTAGCTTTTAAAATATTTTTATGAAACTTGGAATTTTTTACTCGCATCCGCGCATTGAAGAAAAGGCACTTTTCGCTGCAGCGGAAAAAGATCCCGATCTTGAGTTAATTAAGATTCGAGATAACGAAGTTTCTTTTGACCTGCAGGAAAAATCAGATTTGTTTCAGTGCGATGTGGTTTTGCTGCGAAGTGTTTCTGACACGAAAAATTTTTATCTTGCCAGACTTTTAGAGACACAAGGAGTTAAAACAATTAATGATTTTAGAACGATTTCAATTTGCGGAGACAAGCTTTTGACCTCTCTTGCGCTGGTAGAAAAAAAAATTCCTACACCAAAAACTAAGGTTTGTTTTGACAATGAGACTGCTTTGCAGACAATTGAAAAGTGGGGTTACCCCGTTGTCATGAAGCCGGTTGTCGGAAGCTGGGGGAGACTGCTTTCGAAAATTGATAATCGTGAAGCAGCTGAAACCATCTTGGAACACAAGAAAATTTTGGGAGGATCTACTCACTCGCAAATTTTTTACATTCAAGAATTTATCGAAAAGAAAAATAATAGCGATATTCGTGCGATCATAATTGGTGACGAGGTGGTGGCTGCGATGAAACGAAAATCCGAACACTGGATTACGAATACTGCGCGTGGTGCTGAGGTTGAGGATTTTGAAATTACGGCAGATTTTGAAAAATTAGTTCTGCAGGCAGGTAAAGCAGTGAGTGAAAAACCTGCTTTGCTTGGAGTGGACTTGATTGAAACCTCAGAAGGATTAAAAGTGGTGGAGATAAATTCTGGTGTGGAGTTTCATGGTTTACTGGAGGCGAGCGAGGTGAATATTCCAAAGAAAATTATTGAGTTTTGTAAGAAGGTGGCAGGATAGTTTTTGTGATGATTAGCTGAATAACTCAACTAAAATGACCAAAAAAACTACGCACACGATCACAATTAGCGGTGAGCAATTCAATTATTCGCTCACGACAAATGATAATAATTCGACGTGTTTGATTTGTCGCGAAGCACGCCTCAATCAAAATTTTCTCAACGAAGATATTCCTGAGGCGATCCAGCTTTTGTCGGAACACATCAAAAATGCTCGCAAGTTTATCGAAAAACAAAACCCCGTTATTCGCTTGCGAGCACTTGCTTCCAGCTAGGCTAATTTTGTTTTTGGTTTTGAACGTTGCCGAACTTCCTAATCGATGAGTTTTGTTGGTTTACAGCAAATCTAATCTCAAACATTTTGCTAAAATCCCTGCATGGAACTAGAAACAATCATCGGCCTCGAAATCCATGCTCAAATCGCCACCAAAACAAAAATGTTTTGTGGTTGCGACAACGAAGCTTTTGGCGCGGAACCAAACTCCAAAATTTGCCCAATTTGCACTGGTCAGCCAGGGGTCCTGCCAGCACCAAACGAAAAGGCACTGGAGCTGGGAATCAAAACCGCCTTAGCACTCAATTGTGAAATTCCAGAAAATTCCAAGTTTGATCGTAAAAATTATTTTTACCCTGATCTTCCATACGGTTTTCAAATTTCTCAATTTGACGAGCCCATTTCACAAAATGGGAGAGTTCAAATTATTTTGGACGAAGAGAAAAAAGAAATTGGCATCACTCGTCTTCATCTGGAGAACGATGCTGGGAAACTGACTCATGTTGGAAATTTTTCGCTCTGTGATTATAATCGCGCTGGCACGCCACTGATGGAGATTGTTTCAGAGCCTGATCTTCGTTCGGCGAGCGAAGCAAAAATTTACGCCGAGGAAGTTCAGAAAATTCTACAGTTTGTGGGAAGCTCGGGTGCTGATCTTTTCAAAGGAGAAATGCGTTTTGATGCGTCGGTAAGTTTACGAGAAAAAGGAAAGACTGAATTGAATGCGCGCGCAGAAATTAAAAATTTGAATTCTTTCAAGGCGCTTGAATCAGCGATAAATTTTGAAGTCACGAGACAAAAAAAATTATGGACAGAGGACAAAATCCCAGAGCAAGATTCTACTGTTGGCTGGAATGACGAAAAAGGTGAGACTTATTTGATGCGTGAAAAAGAGTCAGCCGCGGATTACCGTTATTTTCCCGAGCCTGATATTCCACCATTGGTTTTGAAAAAAGATCAGGTTGATAAATGGAAGGAAAAAATTCCAGAATTACCTCTGGCAAAGAGAGAAAGATTTGTGCAAGAGTTTGAAGTTTCCGAGGAGGATGCCAAAACACTGACGAGTGATAAAAATCTTGCAGATTATTTTGAAGAGCTTGTGAAAATTTCAGGCGATGCCAAAAAATCTGCAGCGTGGATTTTGAGTGAGCTTTTGGCACGCATGAATGAGTCTGATTTGAAAATTGAGGAGCAGAAAGTTTCAGCAGAAAATTTGGGAACACTCATTAAAAAAATTGTGGAAGGTGAAATTAGTGGAAAAATGGGCAAGGAGATTTTTGCTGAAATGTGGGTGAGTGGTGAAGATGTGGAAAAAATTATTGCGACAAAAGGTTTGAAGCTGGTTAGCGATGAAGGTGAAATTGAGAAATTTTTAGAAGAGGCAATCGTCGCAAATCCCGCCGCAATTGAAGATTTCAAAAACGGAAAAGATCGAGCGCTCGGAGCAATCGTCGGCACGGTAATGAAGCTCTCGAAAGGACAAGCCAATCCAGCGAAGGTGAATGAGCTGCTGAAGAGAAAGCTTTCCAAATAACCTTGCGCTTATAAAATCTTTGAGCTAAATTTGTGAACAGTTGAGAATGCTCAGTATTATCATTTCTCTGTTTTCCAACAATCAAGCCTTAAAACCTAAGCATGTTTGAAACCTCCAGAGACATTTTGAATTTATCCCTCGCGATTGGTTTTGGGATGATCGCAGTTTTTCTTTCAATCACACTTTTTTACGCGATCTTTGTTTTGCGTGATTTGAGTGAGGTTAGTCGTGCGATGAAAAAGGTTGCGAATCAAGCCAACAACATGATTGTCCAACCTGCTAAGTTTTTGACTTTTCTCTTTTCGAAAGCCAAAGTAATTACTGAAATCGTTGAAAATAATTTGGCAAAAAAATCTAGAAAAAAGTAATCATTCAACTGCAAAGTTTCAATTATCAAATTGATTCTTTTTGGCGTGAAATTTTCTCAAAAACCAGCACTTCGAGGGTTAAAATTACAGGTTTATTTTGTTTTATGGCTTAAGTAAGGGAAAAAATAACTCACCCTTCAGCTTTCCCTTCCAAAAGCCATTAACTCGAAAAAACCTGTAAATTAGATATTAAAAGTGCTGGTTTTGGTGTTATTTAGTCTCCGTTTTTATCATTAATCTCAATTTTTCAGACTCCAAAAATGTTTTTGGAAGGAGTGTTTTTGTTCAATTAATGCATTCAAAAAAATCGAAACTGGTTAACAGGTAAGTTTAAGGTCTGAAGTTTCACAGCTAATTAATTTATTTTTCCCACAGCTTAATTCATCAGTTCACAGAGAAATTACTTCACGCGAAACTTCAAGAATTCTTTTCCAATCATTGATGCTGAGATTTTCTGGACGCAAATTCTCATCAATCCCTGCCTGCTTGAGAATCGTAAAAGCGACTTCTTTTTTTTGTGCTAAGCCACTCGCAAAACTCCCTCGAATTTTTTTACGAGGTGAGTGAAAACCGGCGTAAAGAATTTTAAAAAAATCTTTGATATCTTCTGTCCTGACTTCAAATTTTTCTTTGAGGCTTATTTTGAGAATCGCACTATCCACTTTGGGTGGCGGGAGAAAACTCACAGGTTTCACAATCTCAATAATTTCTGGGTTACCAAAAAGCTTCACCTCCAAGCTCAAAACTGAAAGCTTTTCTGCATTACAAATTTTTTGGGCAACTTCTTTTTGCACCAATAAAACTACGACTTTTGGAGGATTGCCGTTCTCGATGAAAAACTTTCGAAGAATCGGGGAGGTTAAATAATAAGGAATATTTGCGATGAGTTTGTAGGGCGTAGCAGGAGGAATAAATCGCCTAACATCAATATTTTTCAACTCCACATTTTTTATCTCGCTAAGATTTTCCTGAAGCTTGGGAAATATTTTCGCATCAAACTCCAAGGCAACTACTTTTTTTACACGAGTTGCTAGTTCAGCAGTCAAAACCCCCAGCCCACTTCCCACTTCCACCACTTCATCATCTCGATCCAACTCTCCCGCTTCCAAAATTTTATTTAAAACATTTTTATCCACGAGAAAATTTTGACCCAAGGCGTGAGAAGGTTTGAGCTTGTTTTTAGCAAGAAAGTTTTCGAGCTCAAGTGAATTAACAAGTTTCATTTTTGAATACGAATGAGCTTAAGTAAGTCTCCTGCTCCTGAGAGTATTTTGATATTTTCTTTAGCGGTTTCGAATTCCTCTGCGAGAAAAGCAATCAGTTCCTGGTTGGCTTTGCCTTTTTCTGGAATAGCAGCGACTCGAATTTTCAAAGTTTCTTCATCGAGAAAACCCACAATTGTATTCGCGACAGACCTTGGAATCACTTTCACACGAATTGTAATTCTCCCCACCTTGGCGAACTCCTCGAAAAGTTGATTTAGAGTTTTCATTTTAAAATTCGAGTTATTTTAATTTCTGCATTCTCCACTCACGAATCTTCGCATGATTTCCTTCGAGCAAAACTTTTGGAACTTTCATTCCTCGGAAAATTTCAGGTCGAGTGTAATGAGGATATTCTTTTTTTCGATTTAGTCTTTTTGAAAAACTTTCTTCTGCCACACTCTCATCTTTACCGACGACTCCCGGTACCAGACGAGCAATCGCATCGACAAAAATAAGTGCTGGTAGCTCACCACCAGTCAAAACAAAATCACCAATTGAAATTTCAAAATCAACGAGCGAATCGATAAAGCGCTGATCAACTCCTTCGTAATGACCACAAACGAGAATCACACGCGTCAGATTTTCAGCGAAGCTTTCGACCATTGGTTGATCTAATTTTTTACCTCTTGGGGAAAAATAAATTACGGGGATTCCCTTTTTGCTTTGTCCTTTGATTTTTTTGATCGCGTCAAAAAGTGGTTGGCAGGTCATCAGCATGCCTGCTCCTCCGCCAAAAGGTTTGTCATCAACTTTGCGCCATTTGTTTTTGGCGAAGTCACGAAGCTGATGAAGTTTGATTTGAATTTTTTTCAGCTTAATCGCACGCGCGAGGATGCTCGAACTCAGAGTTGATTCGAAGCTTTCTGGGAAGAGCGAGATTATGTCGATGCGCATTTAATTTTTTAATGAGCGTTGTAATCTTTTGTAAAAGTTTTCTCTGGATCCCAATAAAACTATTTGAATAACTTGAGCTTCCTTTTTGATCAAATAAACCAAACGATATCCAATATTGTCTACTTTGAAACGGTAGGAAAAATAACCACGAAATGGTGTGTGTAAAGCTTTACCGACAAAAGGATTTTTAGCTAGAATATTGTCACAAATAAAGACCGCTTTTTCGCGAACCTTCTTGGGAAGTTTCCTGGAAGTTCTGTTGGCGGAGTTGGTAAAAAGAACTTGAAACAAAATTTTACAAAATCGAAGAAGGTGAGCAAAGTTTTCCCAAGCGGATATCTTCTTCACTTTTTTGAATTGTTTTTACGGCATCTTTATTTCCAAGAATTTCTAAAGTTTCGATTTCACTATCAGAAAGACTTTCCAGAATTACAACTTTTTTTACTAATTTTTTTGCTCCACGTACACCGAAACGCGCTACCAATTTTTCAGAAGTAGATTTTCCAACAAGTGCGCAAAGAGCTTGAGCGATAGACACGCAGTAATTTTAGCTTAAGAAACAAGGCGAAACAAACTATTTCTTCATCTTCTTCCGAATAAACGCCGGCACTTCTAAGTCATCTTCTTGTTGTGCATCGGTCTGCGCTGATTTCCCGCTTCCACTAAATGAACGAGCTGTAATACTTCTTTTCGCTTGCGCTGCCACCACTGATTTTTCATCGAAACCAGTTGCGATTACAGTAATCTTAATCTCACCAGTGTAGCTGTCGTCGATTACCGCTCCAAAAATAATATTCGCTCCTGGATCAGCTGCTGCAGTGATGACCTTAGCGGCCTCATCAACCTCAAACATCGAGAGATCGTTGCCACCAGTGACATTGAAAAGTAAACCTTTCGCACCATCGATTTCTTGTTCGAGAAGGGGAGAATCAATGGCTGCTCGCGCTGCTTCGACTGCACGATTTTCACCAGTGCCGTAGCCGATACCCATCAGAGCCGAGCCAGCATTTTGCATTACGTTTTTCACATCGGCGAAATCTACGTTGATCATTCCATGAACAGTAATCAGATCAGAGATTCCCTGAACTCCCTGACGAAGCACATCGTCAACAACCGTGAAGGCATCGTGAATCGGAGTTTTTTTATCAATAATCGAAAGGATCTTGTCGTTCGGAATTGTAATGAGCGTGTCGACTTTATCTTTCAATTCATCCACCCCAGTCAATGCTCGCTCACTCCGCTTTTCTCCTTCGAAGGCAAATGGTTTTGTGACAACTGCGATGGTAAGTGCGCCGGCTTCTTTTGCCATTTCTGCGATGACTGGAGCTGCACCAGTACCGGTACCACCTCCCATTCCACAAGTGATGAAAACCATATCGACATTCTCAAAGTAACTGCGGATTTCTTCAGAAGATTCTTCAGCTGCTTTTTTGCCAATACTTTGATCTGAGCCTGCTCCAAGTCCGCGTGTTGTTCCCTTTCCGATATTAATTTTAGTTGGTGCATTATTATGATAAAGCGCCTGTGCATCGGTGTTGACTGCTATGAAGTCCACACCCGAGACTTGTGCTTTGATCATTCGGTTCAAGGCATTATTTCCCGAACCACCAATGCCAATAACCTTAATCTTGGCAACTGGCGAAATTCCGGGATTTACTTCTTCCACAGAATTATCACCTTGTTGCGCTTTTGCGCCAAAAAGATTTTTGAGGCTATTATCAGACATTTTTGAGAGGGGTTAGGTTGAGAATTATAAATCAAACTATCTGTTCAGGGAAACTTTACCTTGAATACAATTTTTGACCTTGTTCAAATATTTGAATCAAGTTATTTAATTTTAAATTTCGAATTTTAAATTTTAAAACAAGGTTGAATTTTTTAATTTTGAATATTTGAAACAGCTAAACTTTACGGCAAAAGTTTTTTGAAAAAGTTTTTGGCTCCATCGAGGACTTTTTCAAAATTGACGTTTCCTACAGAGTAGCTTTGTTGTTGTCCTCCTTTTGCGGCAAAAAGAATGAGACCAATCGCAGTAGCGTAGCTCGGATCATCGATCTTATCGATTACTCCATCAATTCCCACAGGAAATCCAATCTGCACAGGAAGTGAAAGTGTTTCTCGGGCGAGCTCAATTAGCTCTGGAATCTTCGCGCCTCCACCAGTGATGACTGCACCTGCAGGCAATTGTCCATCACGTTCCAACTCAGCCATTTTTTCATTCACCATTGTGAAGATTTCATGGTATCTGGCATGAATAATCTCAGCGAGTTGCCGTCTGCCAATAACTTGGGAATCTGCTTTGGAGATGACTGCTAGATCCACAGTTTCTCGTTCAGAAACATCAGCTGGTTTAGCTGTGCCGTATTCGATTTTTAATTTCTCTGCTGCATCGACACTTGTGCGCAACCCGATTGCGATATCATTTGTGACGGAATTCCCACCGATAGGGAGGACAAATGTGCCGAGAACAACGCCTTCTTCATAAATCGAAATTCCAGTGGAGCTCGCACCGATGTCGATCGCGACTACGCCGAGCTCTCTCTGCCTTTTCGAAAGAACTGCTTCTGCGGCAGCGAGTGGGGCGGGGATGAAATCGTCGATATCTACGCCAGATTGGTGGATGGCGTTCTCGAGATTCTTTAGCGCTGGGGTTAGTCCTGTGAGAATGTGGGCTTCAACTTCGAGACGAACACCCTTCATTCCCAGCGGATTACGAATGTCTGTCTGATCGTCAACGGCGTAGTTTTTTGGGATGACGCGGAGAATTTGGCGATTTGGGGAAATGTTGATGGCTTGTGCTGCTTCGAGCACACGTCCAATATCTGCTGGTGAAATTTCTCCACCGTGTGGTACCGCTATGACTCCTCTCGAGTTTAAGGCCTCGAGATGTGCACCTCCGACTGCTATGATTGCGTGGTGGATTGGATTGCCACTCATTCTTTCTGCGTCTTCCAGAGAGGCGGTGATGGCAGAGATGGTTTCATTTACGTCGACAATCGCGCCTTTTCGAAGTCCCACGGAGGGTGAAACACCTGCTCCAACGACGTTTGGCAAAACATCACGTTCATCAATATTCGCAATGACTGTGCGAATTTTGTTTGTTCCGATATCAAGACCGACGACAGTGCTATCTTTTGGCAAGTTTTGTATTTTTAAAATTACGTATTATACGTAGCGATGACTAGTTTAAATTTTGAGAAATCGAAGCGCAAATTGGGGTGAGTAAATTTTATGTTCAACGTTCTTTTTTGAGGAGTTTTTGTGTTCACGGGAAATACCTTTTTTAGGAGTTTTGGTAAATTTTCAATTCTAAAAATTCGGGGCTGGTAAAGATTAAATCAGCTCCTAAATTTTCAAGGTCTCAAGTCTCATAATTCTCAAATAAATTCTAATTTTCAATTATATTTTACACATGGGTGATCCAAGATGTTTCTGATTTTTTTGTCGCAGTCTAGATTTACCTGAGTCTTAAAATTTATTTGTAATTCGTGTTTCCACGAAGAAGGGAATTGAGCCTTTGTAAATTTGAAAATTTCAGTATTCTTAATTCAGAAAAATGGAATTAAAAATTTTATGAGTTTGCAAAAACATTACTCGTAGCACAAAATCCCCGCATGAATTCTACCTCTCACGCCGAAACTCACGCAACCGGCCCTCAAACCTTCTTCGCCCAAACAATGGGTTACTTCGCGCTGGCACTGACTTCAGCGACGGGTGGGGTGTTTTCAGGAATCTTTTTCCTGCCCCAAAGCTTGGTAACAAGTGGGAAATTCATGTTCGCGATGTTTGCTCTTTCGCTAATCCTAATTTTCACTGCCAAAAAATGGAGTGTTGGGAGGTTGGGTTATCTATTTTTGATTATTTTTGCGGGGGTTTTGGGGATAACATTAGTGCCACTTCTTATTCACACGGTTTCGACTGTGGGGGTTGGGATTTTAGGCAAGGCTCTTTTTGCCTCGGTTTCGATGTTTGGCGGATTGGCAGTTTATGGATTTACAACAAAGAAAGATTTGAGTGGTATGGGTGGATTTTTGATGGCGAGTTTGGTCGGAATGATTGCGATCAGTCTCATCACTTTTGTCCTCAAACTTTTCGGAATTTCGATTTGGAGTAGTGGAATTGAGTTGATCTTTTCTGGGTTTGGTATCTTAGTATTCGCTGGATTTACGATGTATGATTTCCAGAAGATCCGAAATGCCAAAGGTAGTATCTCGCCAATTGAAGCCTCAATATCATTGTTCCTCGATTTTATTTTGCTTTTCCAATACGTCCTTCGTTTCATGACTGCTCTCTCGCGTAATTAATGATGGAACTTTTGCTTTCATTTTTCTTTTCGGTAAAATTATCCGCGATTAACCTCTCTACCTATGTCTCACAAAATCAAAGTGTTCACTCTCGGGTTAGCTGCTCTTCTGGGTGTTTCTACCATGGCTCTCACGGTCGCTCAACCGGCTTTTGCTGGAGATTCCATCGGAGATACTTGTACTCAGTGGCAGATTGATCAGGGTCTTTGTGAGGCTGGTCTACGAAGCATGATTTTGAAGATGGTTAATTGGGTATTACTCTTTCTCGGATTGATGGCTACTGGCTTCTTGATTTACGGTGGTTTCCTTTATATTACTTCAGCGGGTAACGATGAGAACATTAACAAGGCAAAGAAGCTCATTTTGTATGCGGCAGTTGGTGTTGTGGTGATTCTGTTGGCATCTATCCTCGTGAATGCTCTTGTCGATATGGTTGCTGTTGATAGGACGGATAATATTTAGTCGTTATCTATTTTTTGAATTGGCTACAGAGACCAGCTGGTTGTGATTCTTTGTGCTGAAAAGGGGAATTAATTTTCAAATTTACAAAGGCTCAATTTACAAATAAATTTTAAGGCTCAAGATAAGTCAAGCTGTGATAAGAAAAGCAAAAACATTTTGGATCACTCGTGTGCGAAATACACTTGAAAATTATGAAGCTTGAGACTTTGAAAATTTATTTATATCTAGTGCGAACGAGAAAAGTATCTGTTACAATTCTTTCACCATGAAGAGTAATTTGAAATATCTCAAAATTTTTTCAGGCTCAAACTCAACGGAGCTTGGTAAAAAGATCTGTCAAAAAATCAAGGTTGATCCTGGAAAAATACAGCTCAAAAGATTTGCTTGTGGGGAAAAATATGTGCAAATCGCAGAGAGTGTCCGTGGCTGCAATTGCTTCGTTATTTCGAGTGCCACACAGAATGTGGACGAAGATTTGATGGAGTTGTTTTTGATTATCGATGCCTTGAAGCGAAGTTTGGCTAAATATATTCACGTCGTGATTCCTCATTTTGGTTATGCGAGGCAGGACAAGATCACTGATCCGCGCGAACCGATTTCGGCGAAGCTGGTGGCTAATTTGATCGAATGCGCTGGTGCGAAGCACATTATCACTCTCGACCTACACTCTGATCAGACGCAAGCTTTCTTTGAAAAACCGGTGGATAATCTGACGGCTAGAAAGCTCTTCATCGATTATTTTGCGAAGAAGAAATTAAAGAATCCGGTGATTGTTTCCCCGGATGCGGGTGGGGCGAAGAATGCGGAGAAGTTTGCAAAGTTATTGGGTGCTTCTCTGGCGATCATGCACAAATCGAGGCCTGCGCACAACGAGGCGGAGATTCAGCACATCATCGGGGATGTGAAGGGTCAATCTGCAATTTTGCTGGATGATATGGTTGATACTGGTGGGAGTGTGGTTGCGGCTGCTGCGGCTCTCTTGCGGAATGGTGCGACTGAGGTTTTCCTGGTGGCTACGCATGCGGTTTTGAGTGCGGATGCGAAGGATAAGTTGAAGAAGGCTGTTTTGAAAGAGGTTGTTTTTACTGATTCGATTCCTCAAAATTTTGGGGGAATGGGGAATGTGAAAATTCTTTCGATTGCGGATCTGTTTGCGAAGACGATTTTGGGGGTGCATGAGGGTCGGAGTGTGAGCAAGTTTTGGGAGGGTGAGAAGTAGTTCGCAGCCCACAGCAAATAGTCGACAGCTTTTGAATGATTTCCGCTGAGGCAGTACGTTTGCTCAAACGTTTCGAGCTTGAGATTTTTCAACATTCAATCTCCTATTTCTCATTTTCCAAATACCCCTTCTTTCCACACTCTTTCAAGTCCTTCTCAAAAATCCCACCCAAAGAAATATCATTTTCCGCGTGGAGCTTTTCGAGCTTCACCAAGTCTTTTGCAAACTCTACTTCAAGCTCCTCAAAACTTTTGCGCTCAACGACCCCTGCCAAAGCCAACCAATAAAAAACCTGAGACGACTCGAGCAGAAAATCTTGTTCGAAATTATCCGAGTGCCGATGCTCACCCGAGATGCAACCCACCAGCTCAGCAAATTCCTCCTCTGCCCGCTTCCGAAAAAACTCAGCATCTTTTTCTTTGAGAATTTTGGCAGTGCCAGATTTGGGGAAGTCCGATGAATCGCGCAACATCACAAAAACAGCAAAAAGTTTCTTCGCCAATTCACGCTCAGCTTGCTTCATTTGATTTTTGTGTAAAAACAACTGCGCTCACCAGTGTGACAGGCGTGCAGATTTTGATCATGCTGAACTTTGATCAGCACTGAATCATCATCGCAATCAGCGAGAATCTCCACGACTTTCAAAACATTGCCACTCGTCTCACCTTTTTTCCACAGCTCATTTCGACTGCGAGAGAAAAAATAAACCTCTCCACTCGCCAGAGTTTTTTCGAAAGCTTCCGCGTTTTGAAAAGCCAACATCAAAATTTCACTGGTCTCTGAGTCCTGAATTACCGCAGGAATCAGACCACCCATTTTTTCGAAATCAAGTTCGACTTTATTCATGGAAATATTTTAACCGATTTAATAATCTAGCGAGAAATCTCTGTGCTCAAGTGACGAATGGAGCGTTGTAGCGAAATGACGAGCAAAGTGAAGAATCGATCGTAAATGCGGAGAGCGGAACGGGGTACAGGAACATTCACGTTTGATATTTGAGGCTTAAGATTTATTTGAAAATTTGTAAATTTGAAAATCAGAACAAAGCTTAAACTTTCCTCACAGCAATACCGTTGGCACTCAGAAAATCTTTAATCGCCCCAATCGACGTTTCTTTGAAATGAAAAATGGAAGCCGCCAGAGCTGCTTCAGCTGAAGTCTGCGTGAAGACCTCCAGAAAATCTTTCGCCGAACCCGCTCCACCACTCGCGATGATTGGGATTTTGACAGCTTCAGCAACCTTTTTCGTCAGCGGAATATCAAATCCTTGCTTCGTGCCATCTGCATCCATCGAGGTGAGCAGGATTTCACCCGCACCCAATTTCGCACCCTGCTGCGCCCATTCGACGACATCCAATCCTGAATCTTTTCTCCCGCCATGAGTTACCACTTCCCAGCTGCGAACTGTCGACTGTGAACTGTGAGCTAATCTCGCATCAATCGCGAGAATCAAATTCTGTGAGCCAATTGCTTCGGCAATTTCAGCAATTAATTCTGGTCGCTCGACTGCCGCTGAGTTGATCGAAACTTTGTCCGCTCCAGCTGCGAGAATTTTTTTGGCATCGGCTGTCGAACGGATTCCGCCTCCGACGGCGAACGGGATGAAAACTTGATTCGCGACACTCTCGATCATCTCGACGACTGTCTCCCGAGAATCAGATGAGGCTGTGATGTCGAGGAAGCACAATTCATCAGCGCTTTCGCTGTCGTAAAATTTGGCAAGTTCGACTGGATCACCAGCGTCGCGCAGATTGAGAAATTTCTCACCTTTCACGACTCGACCATCATCGACATCGAGACACGGGATTATTCTTTTGGTAAGCACACTGTGAATTTTAGCAAAAATTATTTTGACAAAAATAAAGTCAAACTTTAAAATAAAACCTTATGGCTAATTCAGAAACAGATCGACAGAACGCAGAGCCTTCTTCTCAGGAAAAGCTGATAGAAGATACTCTTAAGTGGAATGAAGAATTTAGAAAAAGAAGAGAAGAGATAAAAAAGCAAATTATAGAATACGAAGCAGCAGATGAACAACGAGATACCAGAAAAAGACCTTCTCAAGATGAAATTGCTGCGCATGTGAAACGTTGGCGAGAAATGTGATCCTTCACTCTGGAAAAACCAAACTGCTAAAATGCAGTCATGGATTTGAAGGAAATTCGCGAGAAGATTAATTCGATTGATTCGAAGATTTTGGAGTTGCTCGCGCGACGAAATGAATTTGCGACCGAAGTTGCCGCGACCAAAATTCGCGCAGGCAAACCTATCCGCGATGCGAAACGTGAGAAAGAGCTGATGGCGAAATTACAAAAACGCGGCACGAAATTGGGATTGAGCAGTAAAGACGTCGCCCAAATTTGGGAAGTTCTGATGGGCATCTCGCGTGGCAATCAAAAAAACTTTTTCGCCCTCGCCGAGAAACTCACACCCAAAAAACTGAAATATCGAGAAAAGAAAATCAAGACCAAGCTCAACTTGTTGGAAATCTTCGCTCGATTGAAACAAAATTCTGAGACCTGTTTTTTGCTCGAGTCCCTCGGAGAGTACGACGATTTTTCGCGCAAAAGCTATCTCGGCTTTGCTCCCCACGCCATTATTCAAGGCGAAGAAGGCAAACTAATCGTCAAACCTGCAGGTGCAAAACAAAAGCAAATTGAATTTCCCACCCCCAACCCCTACGAAGCACTCAAGCTTTTCTTGCCAAAGTTGCCTCAAGGACGTGGCTTCCGTGGCGGACTTTTTGGCTATCTCAGTTATGAAGCCACTCGCTATTTCGAACCCTCAGTCCAATTCGGCAAACATCCCGACTTCCCCGATTTCGAGTTTGGACTTTATTTCGACGGACTGATTTTTGATAAAAAAAATGGAGAGTTGAAGTATTTTTATTTGTCAGAAGATCGCTCAAAACTCCTTGAGAAAATTTTGCGCAAACCGGCTTCTTCTTTAACCTCCCACTTCAGTGGGGGGAAATTTCGAGCAATTCCGCGTGGCACCAATCGCAGTCAAAAAAATTTTGAAAACGCCGTGCGCAAGGGTCAGCGAGAAATTCTCGCTGGAAACTCATTTCAGTTTGTGATTGGGCGAAAATACTTTTTTGATTTGGCAGGCGATCGACTGCAATTTTACGAAAAGCTGCGAGAAGTGAATCCGAGTCCTCACATGTTTTATTTGCAGTTTGGAAAAGAAAACACCACTTTTCAAAATTCTGCAGAGCACAAGGTAGGAGGGTCTGCCCTCCGAAGTCCCGCCGATGCGGGACGAAGGAGGGAGCTGATTGGCAGCAGCCCAGAGCTAATCCTTCGTGTCGAGAATGGAGTCGTCGAAAACTATCCTCTGGCTGGCACGAGGAAAGTCACAGGCAATCAAAAAATTGACGATCAGTTGGCAAAAGAACTTCTGGCAGACGAAAAAGAAAAAGCCGAGCACATGATGCTCGTCGATCTCGCGCGAAATGATGTTGGAAAAGTTTGCGAATTTGGCAGCGTGAAAGTCAGGAAATTTATGACGATCAAAAAATTCTCGCACGTCCAGCACATCGCGAGCGAAGTCGTCGGGAAGCTGAGAAAAGATCAAACCGTCTTTGACGCGCTTGCCGCACAAATGCCGATGGGCACAGTCAGTGGCGCACCGAAAGTCGAAACTATGAAAATTATCCAAAAACTGGAGCCCGATGCCCGCGGACCTTACGCTGGCGCAGTGGGATTTTTTAGTTTGACGGGAGATGGTGTGATGGCGGTGAATTTGCGAAGTTTATTCGCAGCGAATGGGAAAGCGACGGTGCAGGCTGGTGCGGGCGTGGTCATGGATTCAGTTCCGCGGAATGAGTTTAAAGAGGTGGAGAAAAAAGTGAAGGGTGTGGTTATGGCTTTGGAGGAGGCGGGAGGGAAAGGATAAATTTTTTTAAAAAATAATCATTGTTAAAAGCACTGGTGGAATTAAAACAGCTCTTAAATTTTCAAAGTCTCAAGTCTCATAATTTTCAAATAAGTCCTAATTTTCAAGTGTATTCTAAGCATGAGTGACTCAATGCTTTTGTTCTTTATTTATCATTGTTCTAATTTAATTGAGCCTTGAAATTTATTTGCAAAATTGAACCTTTGTAAATTTTAAAATTAATTCCCCATGTTCTCAGCACAAAACTAATGATGGCTAATTTTTTTTAGTCAGAAGAATGGGAAATTACACCACTTGTGGTCTTGTAAAATATCTATTTTTCTGGTAAAATGAGTGGATGAAAATTAAAACAAAAATTGGGATTTTGGGGCTCGTTTTCGCTTTTCTAGCGAATCCAGTTTTTGCAGATTTACCCTCTGGGAGTCATGTCGGACCGAGTGCTAATTTCACCGCAAATCCGACTGCTGTACTCACCCTTAATCCTGTGAGTTTCGACGCCTCGACTTCTCGTGATTCACGCGGAAGCCAAAATCTCCAGTACCGCTGGGACTTTGAAGGAAACTACGATTGGACGCAGTGGAAGAGTTCCTCAAAAAAAACTTCTCACACATTTAAAAAAGAGGGGAATTTTACCTCTCGGTTGCAAGTCAAAGATAGTGATGGATTTATCGACGAGACTGCGCTCACGATTCGAGTTCAAACAAAAAGAGTCGATCACGCGCCGACTGCCAAAATTTCCGTCTCGCAAAAAGAGGGAACTACCTCCACGAATTTTCAATTTGAAGTTGAAGTTTTTTCCAAAATTCACACCCCCTCACATCTTCTCCAAGTTCGATGGGATTGGGATCATGATGGTAAGTGGGATACTTCTTTTTCGCGAGCGCGTGATTTTTTTCACACTTTCGAAAATGAAGGTTGGCAGGAAGTTTGGCTCGAAGTTCGCGACACTGATAGTTCTAGCTCCATTGAAAAAGGTTTTTACATTGACGGGAAAGAGAATGATTCGATGCGCAACAAAGAAATTGGTCGGATTTTCGTAGAAAAGTCGACTGCGCCACTTGCGAGTTTCAGAACTTGGCCAGTCTCAATTTCGCCGAACACAAATGTTCATTTCAACGCCGCTGAATCAATTCGTGCTTCAGAATATCGTTGGGATTTCGATGGTGATGGGAGATTCGATGTTGCTTGGAATTCTGGCAACAAAAAAATTCAACGAGTTTACAGTTCAGTTGGAATTTTTGATGTAATTCTCGAAGTGCGCAATTCTGCCGGTGAGATTGATCGCACAGTTCGTTCTGTCGCAGTGAATGATTTCAACAACATTTTGCCAGAGGCTAAATTCACAGCGCGCAATCGTACAAATTCATTTCTGGGTTCGCAGACAGCGGTCTTGCTCGATGAGGTTCAGTTTTCTGCGAGCGGAAGTCGTGATGAGGATGGTTCAGATCGCTTGATCGAAGTACGCTGGGATTTCGAAGGTGATGGTATTTTTGACACGACTTTCTCCACTGAAAAAACCGCAGTTCACCGTTACACCGAGACTGGTTGGCAGACGCCGACTCTTCAGATTCACGATGAGCGTGGCGGGATGGCTTCGGACAAAGCTCAGATCAAGGTTGTCGCCAACACTGCTCCGATTGCGAGTTTAAAAATCACTCCTTCGATTGGCACGCGTGAGACGAGTTTTCGTTTCGATGCTTCAGCTGGTCGTGATGATCAGACTGGGACGAATAATCTTGACTACCGTTTTGATTTTAATGGTGACGGTATTTTTGACACGAAGTTCACGAATGGTCGTTCAAAATCTAAAAAAATTCCACAAATTGGAAAGTTCACAGCGATTGTCGAAATGCGTGATCATGCAAATGCAACTTCTCGGGCGACGGCTTCTTTCGAAGTTTCCGATCCGATGCCGCCATCCGCGGCTTTCGTCGTCGAGCCGCGAGTGGGCACTTTCAACACAAATTTTCAGTTCGATGCTTCGCTTACGCGTGATGATTCCAAAGTTGGTGGGCAATTGCGTTACCGTTGGGATTTTAATTATCGTGGAAAAAATGATGTTAGTTACGACACTGGCTGGACTTCTAGTCCGAAATATAATCATCGTTTTGCCAAAACTGGTGATCACAAAGTTCGTTTGACTGTTAAAAATTCGGTGAAACAGGAATCTGATTTTTTCACAAAAATTAAAGTTCACGAGGCGAGTGAACATTTCGCTTTTCTGCGCAAGAAGGGAATTATTTCTGACGAAAGTAATCCTGATCAACTGATCACGCGTGCGGAGATTGCCAAGATAATTGTGAAGGCGACGAAGATTCGCGCCACTCGACCGCGAAATCAACAGTTTACCGATGTGAAAACAAAGGAGTGGTATGCTCCTTTTGTCTCGGCGGTGAGTGTGCGTGGCTGGATTTCACCAAAAACAAATTTTGCTTGGCGGCCGGATGGAAATATAAATCGTGCTGAAGCTGCGAAGATTATTATCTCAGCTTTATTTCCAAGAGTGGTAAAGACTCAAGGTAATTTTTTGAAAGATGTTCTTTCGAATGCGTGGTACACGCGTTTTGTGGAGACAGCGGTGAGAGAAGATTTGCTTGAGGTTGAGAATTCAGAATTTAAACCAGCTCAGTTAGTCACTCGTGCGGAGGTTGTGGAGATGATTTCGAAATTGCTTCAGAAATATTCCACAGAGCTACGTTTTTCAAATTTTTTCAAAACGAATGGTGTGAATTTTTACGCAGATGTTTTAGGATCATTTGATGCATCGTTTTTTGATTTATTTAAAAAGTCGTTAAGATAACGCTATATTTAATTCTTTAAGAATGAAAAATAAAATTACAAAAAAGTTTCGAATCATTATTGAAAGAATTTTTCAATCAGCTGGAATATTTTTTACAGTTTTACTTTTCCTAATCGCAGTTGTTTATGCGACTGGGTTTGTGACTTGGTCTTCTGGCATTGCCCCACAGGCTTTACCTGGAGCTGGTAATGTTAAGCTTGAATTTCTCACAGGTGTGAATGGAGATTGCTATTGGCAGGGTCCGGGATATTTTTGGGGTTCTAGCCAAGGGTATATTTGTAAATCTGGATATTGGATGAAGGGTGCGGGAATCAATCCACATGCTCCAAGAGATTGGGATAATATTATGGTTTATTGTTGTGAAATAAAGTAAAAAAATTGACCCGAAAAACGAAAAGAATAGTTTTTGAAGTTTGCTTCAAAAAGCAGAAAATGCTAAAATGAAACGATTTCGTTAAGTTGTAAATGTTTAAAATTCATTCGGAAAAATCAAACAAAAATAAAAATGCAATTCAAAGTTCCTCAGAACGTTCAAATCGAAGACAAGATTTTGCCTTTCATGACTCTGCGCCAGCTGATAATTTGTGGTGTGGGTGGTGGTTTTACTTATCTTGTTTATCTCATGCTTGAGCGACAGCCGCTTTCGATTTGGTCGCCTCCAGTTGGCATACTCGCGTTGATCACAGTTTCGATTGCTTTTCTGAAGGTTCGAGGAATCCCTTTTGTCAGCTTTGTTCTTTTGTTGCTAGAAAGATATTTGAATGAGCCAAAACGCGTGTGGGTGAAATCCGCGGGAGATATTTTTCCGAAGCTTTCTGCCGCAAAAAGTAAGACTAAAAAAGAAGATCCTAAGAAAAAAACTTTGCCAGAGAATTCAGCAAAGGATATAAAAAAACTAAGTCGGATGTTGGACGAAGGACTGGAAACTTAGGTCATGTAAATTTTTAAACTTTAAAAAACTAACAATTTTATTATGGACTCTGTTCACAAAAGTACGCACAAGGATCCACAGGGTAGCACCCAACTTTATCTGCGAATCGGTGAGATTCATGATGATACCGTGGTGCTCAAAAATGGAGGCATGCGTGCGGTTCTAGAGGTCGATAGTGTGAATGTAAATCTTAAATCCGAGGATGAGCAAAATGCTTTGGCTATGTCTTACCAGAATTTTCTGAATTCTTTGGACTTCCCGATTCAAATAGTGGTGCGGAGTAAAAAGTTGGATATTTCTGGTTATCTCGGAAAGCTGAAAGTAATAGGCAAAAACCAAACGAACGAGTTGCTCAAGAATCAGGTTGCGGAGTATTCGGAATATATTCGAAGACTGGTGGAGTTTGCGGATATTATGGAAAAAAGTTTTTATGTGGTGATTCCTTATGATCCGCCTCGTGCGAAATCAATAAACTCCCTTCAAAATTTTTGGAACTTTATTCATCCGGGTGACAGTAATTCGGCTTTTGAGCAGCGCAAAAAAGAGTTTGCGGATCTAAATAAAAAGCTGGAGCAAAATCTGGATCAGGTTGCGGGTGGTTTGGAGAATTGTGGTTTGAGAGCGCGGAGGTTGGGGACTGCCGATCTGATTCAACTTTTCTACGGTATTTACAATCCTCTGACTGCGAGGAATGAGAAGGTGGGGGATTTGTCGGAGGTGGATTTGGTTGATTCGAAAACAGTTTAGAAAGTGGAAGGTAGACGGTAGACAGTAGAGGGTAGAAAATTAGAATCAGTCATTGCACATTGTGAATTGCACATTGCACATTGACAAACGGAAACCCAATCACAGTCTCAATCTCTCCCTCCACCACCTCCACAAATTCTTTCGCAGAACCCTGAATCGCGTAGCCACCCGCGAAATTTTCCACAGGGTTGTCTTGCACATATTTCTCGATTTCCTCATCTGAAATATTTTTGAATTTCACCCGCGCTATTTCACTACCCGTGATTTCTTGCTCATCTGTTTTGCAGCAAAAACTAGAGACCACAGTGTGTTCTTTGCCAGTGAGTTTGCGGAGAAGTTTTCGAGCAGCTTGTTTGGTCTGCGGTTTCCCGAAAGGGATTCCGTCGATTTCGCCAAGTGTGTCGAAGCCGAGTGTTATTGAGCTTGGCTCAAATTTTGCCCTAGCTTTCGCTACCGCTAATCTTTCAGTGTTCTCTTGGGCAGATTTTTCGTAATCAATTTTTTCCTCCAATTCAGCCGGTCGAACTTCAAAATCAGCCACGATTTTTCGCAGTAGTTTGATTCTTTGCGGCGAGGAAGAAGCGAGGATGATTTTCAATTAAGGGGTACGGATAAAATAAATTTCAATTTCTGGAAAAATTTTTAAATTTTGTAATTTTTAATCCTCGTCTTCACGAGGACAAGCTTTGTAAATAAATCTGTGAACAGTGAACTGTTTCCTCTTAAAAAATTGGAGAAATTGCGCGGAGGCTCTTTACGATTTTTTTTAGAACCTTCACCGTGCGATCTAAATCTTCTTTGGTGGTTGATTTTCCGAGAGTGAATCTCACGGTTCCGTGCAGCCATTCGTGGGGGACTTTCAATGCTCGCAGGACATGCGAAGGTTCCAAACTGCCGGAAGTGCAGGCGCTGCCGCTGCTCGCTGCGATGTTTTCGAAATCCAAACGCAACAAAATACTTTCGCCTTCGATGCCAAAGAAAGAAAAATTTGCATTGTTGGGCAGTCGATTTTTTGGATCGCCATTCAGTTTGCTTTTTGGGATTGTGAGCAGGACTTGTTCGATGAAATAATCGCGCAATTGTTCTAGTCTCGAGAATTCTTTTTCTCGATTCTTTTCTGCGATTTGCAGCGCCTCGGCAGCTCCTACGATTCCAGCGACATTTTCTGTTCCAGCTCTCTGATTACGCTCTTGCTCACCACCTGAGATTTGAGGAGCGAGATTCACAGTTCTTTTTTTGAAAAGAATCCCCACTCCTTTTGGTCCATAAAATTTATGCGCGGAGAGTGAGAGTAGATCGACTTTCAGATGTCGTGTGTCGAGATTCAGGATGCCGCCGCCTTGCACTGCATCGGTGTGAAAAATTAGCTCTTTCTTGGCTCTTGGCTCTGGAATTCTTTTCTGGAGCATTTTGCCGATTTCGCGAATTGGTTGCAGAGTGCCGATCTCATTATTCGCGAGCATGATTGAGATTAGTTTTGTGTTTGGCTGGATGGCTTGCATGACCTCATCTGGATCGACGATTCCATTTTTATCGACTGGGATTTTTGTTAATTCAACGCCATGTTTTTTGAGTAATTTAGCCGTGTGTAAGATCGCGTGATGTTCGATGGCGGAAATAATGAGATGAGATTTTTCGGTCACATTTTCAAAAACTCCACGCAAGGCGAGATTGTCACTTTCTGTTCCGCAAGAGGTGAAAATTATTTCTTCGGGCGCACAGTGAAGAATTTCAGCGACTGTCCTGCGGGCATTCTCCAGCGCATTTTTTGCCTGTTGTCCTAGGGTGTGGATGGAGCCAGCATTCCCGAAGTTGTCTCGAAGGTAGGGGAGCATCTTTTTCAAGACCTTAGGTTCGAGGGGAGTGGTGGCGGCGTGATCGAGATAAATTAGTTCTTGGTTCATAGTTCTTAGTTCTTGGTTCGTGAAGTTCTGCTGGGGCATTTTTTCATGCAAGACGCACAATCGGGTTTTTCGATGTTGGGAAATTTTTCAATTTTCGCTTTCAACATTTTTTCAATTTTCGTGGTGCATTTTTTACAGCCGGTGCCAGCTTTTGTTCTTTGTCGAAATTCAGCAAAAGTTCTATCGCCAGCGGCGATTGCTAGGTCTAGTTCTCTTTCGCCTACGCCGAGGCACGCGCAGATAATTTTTGACTTGCTTTCACTTTTTGCGGTCTTTGTTTTTGGCTTTGATTTCTCGAAATAATTTTCGATAGCTGCGCGCAAGGCTTTGTCTCCGAGCACAGAGCAGTGAATTTTATTTGGTGGTAGTCCACCGAGTTTTTTCAAAATATCTTTGGGCGTAATCTTTAGAGCTTCTTCTATTTTCATGCCACCATTTTTGAGCACCATTTCACTGAGCATTGAGGTGCTTCCGATTGCGCTGGCGCAGCCAAAAGTTTTCCATTTTAGGTCGATTATTTTTGCTTTTTTTTGATCGACCTTGATCCACATTTTCATGACATCGCCACAGGCGGGAGAGCCGACTTCTCCGATTCCATCGGCTGCGAAGGCAGCTTCGTCTCCTTGCAAAAAATTACGAGGGTGGAAGAAATGATCTTTGACGGTTTCGGAATAAAGCCAGTCGTTCATAAATTCAAAATGTAAAATTTAAAATGAAAAATAAATCGAAAACGTAATCTTAGATTAGGTTGGTTAGGTGGATTTGATTGAGGTCGGTGAGGAGTCGTTTTTGGACTTTGGCGAGTTCTCTGACGATTTTGCAGTTTTTGGCACGGGTGCAGCCGGATTCTTTTTTCCTCAGGCAGGCGTGGATGGAGAGGTTTTGTTCGATGGCTTCGAGGATATTTTTTAGGGAGATATTTTTAGGATTTTTTGTGAGGGTGTAGCCGCTGCCGTGTTTGGATTCAACGAGTTTGGCATTGCGTAATTTTTGAAAAACGTTGCGTAAAAAGTAGAGTGAAAGTTTTTCGGCTTGGGCGATCTGGCTGACGCTGGCTGATTGGTTCTCTTTTCTTGCGAGGTGGGTGAGTCCGAGGATGGCGTATTCGGCGGCTTTGGAGAATTGCATATTTGAAGCTTAGAACTTAATTTGTTTGAGATTGAAATTTAATACAAAGCTGGTGTTAAATCAAGGGGAATTTTCTTTTGTGCTTTTGGTAAAGGAACCTCTGAAAAACAAAAGTAAAACTAAGATCAAACAATAATTACAAATTACTACAAGACAAATAAGCCCTAATGAACTATCTCAAAACTAGTAAAACAGCTAAAATAAAGGAGTTTTAG
>Ga0307989_1000385_pt1 | contig 29177 bp, 22 predicted proteins | sample EllFjometagen185_FD_203164 | JGI IMG/M metagenome (GOLD analysis project Ga0307989, IMG submission 203164) | Marine microbial communities from Ellis Fjord, Antarctic Ocean - #185 | ecosystem: Environmental > Aquatic > Marine > Unclassified | place: Southern Ocean | collected 2014-10-08 | reverse complement strand
CCCACTAGCTTCTTCCCATGCTACTGGAATTCCAATGGGGGCAATTCTTGTCGGTGTTTCATTTCCCAGTTCTTTTTCCAGAAGGTCCTTTGTTTTAGGGCCTGGTATCGAGCTTGTTACAATTTTCGGGGCATCCGGATACGACAATTTTTCAAAATATTCTTCAGAAGCCATGCTTCACCTCCTTATTAAATTAATCTAACTTCAGGTTTTTGTTGATTTTAGAACGCATTCACTTTGTCAAGGTTGTCATCTGATACATCAAAAACATTACCGGATGGCAGCAATGGTTCTTCTTTGAAAAATTGTGGCAGGCGATCATCATCCTTGGTAAAACCGGCCTTGTTATTGAATTCTCTTTCGGCTTTTAAAGCGGTAATGCCCAATTGCTTAATATAGTCTTCATCAAGGGGTTCACCATAAAGGGCGGAAATACTTTGAACGATATGGCCCTGGAGGTCAGCGAAATCAAGGGCTGGCAGAGAGGCAAAAAGACAAAGACCCATACTGTCTATGGCTGCATGGTAAATTTGCAAAAAGGAAGACATCTCAGCCTGTCCATCGGGTGATGAAGGGTCGTATTTCGATAAGGGGTTGGGGATGGCATTCCCGACAGTATGATCTGCACCCATGGATGATGTGGCATAGGAAGTGCCTGTGCCTTTTAATCCCCTTGGATCGTAGGCAGCCATGCCCTGACCTTTTACACAGGGAATTCTTTTAGACCCTAAAGCATCTCCGGTAACCTTGCAGCCGTTACCGATCATTATGCCATTATCAGTTCCTTCCCTGATTTCGTTCACCAGTGCCAAGGCACCCTGGGCATCACCCATCTTTAAAATATCTGCTTCCATGGCAAGGGCAAGAGCAGCACCGACATCCATGGTATCAACACCAATGTCATTGCAGGCCCAATTGATTTTGGCAATCATATCGATATCATCAATCATGCAATTTGATCCGACAAGACCGATGGTTTCGTATTCAAGTCCGGATACAATAACCTCACCCTTTTCATCGGTAAAAACATTGGAACATCCGATGATACAGCCTGACATGCATCTATGGCCGGAAACGGAATTGGGCCGTTCAGCCATTAATCCGGCAATATGCTCGCCGGAAATTTGCTGGGCTTTGTCAAATTGGCCGACTGAATAATTACGGGTCGGCAGGCATCCCATCCCATTGATCAGATTGACAAGAAGTGGTGTTCCCAGAGCAGTCAACCCTTCAATCATTGGATAGGCAAGCACACCTTTTGTGAATTTGGCAGCGGCTTTTTTAAATGTTTCTCTGTCTTTTATCTCAACTTTTTTTGAATCATGATCGTCAATGACAATCGCCTTGACATTTTTTGATCCCATCACCGCACCCAAACCGCCCCTTGCCGCCATTCTGACATAATAATCAGGTGAGGTTACAGAGACGCCTGCTGCTTTTAATTTTTTTTCACCGGCAGGTCCGATGGAAATAATGGAGACTTTGTCGCCATGTTCCTTTTTCAAATCTTCAATTACCTGATAGTTGCCCATTCCTTTTATGGAATCTGCACCTGTAAAGGATACGCCTGCATTATCAATCTTCAGGGTGGTCAACTGATCAGCGCTTCCCTCAAGGACAATTGCCTGAATCCCCAACCTGGGTAATTTTTGAGCGGCATTTCCACCTGCATTAGCTTCTTTAATCCCGCTTGTTAAGGGACTTTTAGCACCAACCGATAACCTTCCGGAGTTTGGGAAACTTGTTCCGGCCAAAATTCCGGCAGCAAATATTAATTTATTCTGTGGATCTAATGCATCCACGGTGGGCGGCACTTCCCGGTTGATGATCTGCGAGCTCAAGGCCCGCCCGCCAAGCTTTGCATACTCCGAAGATAAATCTTCAAAAAGGTAACTTTGTTTATCAAGATTGATTCTTAGTAATTTCAACACATGACCCTCCTAACTATTATGTTTTAGATTTGACCCTGTTCTACTGGTCGCAACAATCATGCCGGATTGAAACTTAAAATTTTTTTGTTTTACTTCAGATACTTAGAAGATAGAGATATAAAAATATAAAAAAGGAAGATCTAAAGTTTTGGGTCGAAAATGACCCAAAGTCGAATTAGATACTGGCGAAACGCCTGGGACGAGGGCGATAAGGCGGATGGGTCATACAAGACCCATAAAGGGTCTATAGTAACCCATGGGTTTTCATTTTCCGAAAGAGTGTTTTCCTGGAGATATTTAAAATATGGGCGCTTTTGCCCTTATTCCACTGGTTTTGATTGAGGGCATCCAGAATGTGATTTTTTTCAAATTCATTTGCAGCTTTTTTTAAAGGAATTGTAGTATCGACAGAATCGTTGGATTCGAAACTTTTTTCAACTGCTAAATTTTTTAGTTTCGAGACGTTTAAAAAATCCAGGTTATTAAGCGTAATATACCTGCGAAGAACATTTTGCAGCTCACGCACGTTGCCGGGCCAATGGTAACTTTTTAATAAAATAATATCTTTTTGAGCCAAAGCAGTCAGGTCACGATCTTTTTTGTATAATTTTAAAAAATGGTGAATCAGAAGTAAAATATCATCACCGCGTTCTCTTAAGGGTGGCAAATGAATAGGCAACACATGGATCCTGAAAAAAAAGTCCTCTCTGATACGTCCTTTTTTCATAAGCCCCGTCAGATCTTTATTTGAAGCGGCAATGATTCTTAAATCCGGTTTTCTTACTCGTGTGCTGCCGACAGGAGAATACCCTCCGCCTTCAATCGCCCTTAAAAGTGTTACCTGAAGTGCGGGGCTGACCTCTCCTAATTCATCTAAAAAAAGGGTACCGCCATCGGCTGTATCAAGATAACCTGGTTTATCAATATTCGACCCGGTGAAGGCACCCTTTTTGGAACCAAAAAATTCATTTTCTAGTAGATTTTCAGGAATGGCACCGCAATTCACAGCGACAAACCGACCGGTACTTCGATCCGAAGCATTATGGATAGCAAGTGCCACAAGCTCTTTACCGGTTCCGGATTCACCGGAAATAAACACAGAATCAGCGGTTGCCGCAGCTTTGAGTATGTGCTCGTAAACCTCCTGCATCGCCGGGCAGTTTCCAAGGATATTATCAAACTTATATCGATCCTTAATAGTAGATCTAAGATAAAAGTTTTCATGCCGAAGTTTCTGCTCCATTTTCTTAAAAACCGTGAAATCAGTGAGAAACCCTTCAATGGCAACAAGCCTGTCATTATCAAAAAGCACACCTTCTGCCTTATCAAAGACCCATTTTGTCTCTCCTATAGAATTGATAATCCGGTATTCGATTTGGGAGGGTTCTCGCAGTTTATCGATTGGATTAAATATCTCAGTAGCAACCCGGTCTATATCATCAGGATGGATCAATGCATTGAAGTCTCTCAGCTTTTTCCCGATAAAAAAAGAAGGTTCATACCCGGTTATAAGACTGCTTCCATGGCTCACAAACTCAATCTCCCACCCTTTCTTTTTTACCAGCCGATAGGCCATACCCGGTAGATTATTCATCAGGGTGGACAGCTTGCGCTCGCTTTCAAGCACTCTTTTTTCAACATTTTTTATATGGGTGACATCACGGATGGACTCAATTGCACCCACAGACACATTCTCTTGATTAAGAATCGGAGTTGCCGTGATCCAGACATATCCGCCGTTCCCTGCATTCATGGATTGGATAAACCGGTCGGAAAACAACAACTTTCCATTTTTAGTAATCTTGAAGTTTCTAAATATAGGATTTTGGGGTTCAAGGTCGATAAGATCAATTAGCAAAGGCGTATCATCATTATAAAACGGTTGAATAAATTGATAGAATTGCTTCCCCATCACCTTCTCTTTAGGGATATCCAGCATTTCTTCGATGGCATTGTTCCAGGCAATGATCCCTTTATTATTATCCACAACATAGGTGGGGTCAGGAAGAAAATCGATAATTTCCTGTAATTGCTGCTGGGAATTTCTAAGTTCGGTTGTCCTTTGTTCCACCAATTCTTCTAAGTGCTCACGGTATTTTTCAAGTTTTTCCTCCACACGGCGCTTTTCAGTAATATCTCTTGCAACCCCCTCCACAAAAGCCACTTGACTCTGATCATCAAGAATCGGCGTTTCAATAACCATAAGTCTTCGGGAAGATCTATCCTTATGAAACACATCGACCTCATAAGGCGGCTGGCGAATGCCCTGAATACTCAACTCCGTGTGCTTTCGGCCCTCAACATTTACCGGATGATCCGTCCACAGCTCATCGATATTTTTTTTATATTCTTCCTGGGTATACCCTAAAATATTTTTTACCGAGGGGCTTAACAAGGTAAAGGCCTTGTTTACATCATGGCTGAAAAACATAAACTCATCTTTAAGATTCTCAAGCATCCGGTTGTATCTGTCTTCACTCTGAGTTAATAATAATTGTATATTATTCTCTTTAGATGAGGGTTTTTTCCCCCCTTTCGCAGACCCGGTAAATGGTTCTCGTGTCATATATATATTGCCCCAATTCTAAAATTTCCCCGTAAGATATCTTAAACTATACATATCTAAATCCATTTTGAACATACCGATGATCCAAATAAAGGAAATTTCTCTTTACCATTAATAATTTTTAACTCCAAATTAACACACCCAAATTCAAATAGCATATCGCTTGGAAATTGTGTGAACACTTGCCATATTTCACACTTCCTAACCATTACATTAAAAAGCTTTTTCATGCAAAAAAAATCAAAAGGATCAAAATCCCATTCAACTTGATTACAGAGAAAGTTAATCCGACAGACCATCAACAAAATCTAAAGGCAGCGTAAACAAAATACCTTTTCCAGGCTCTGTAAGATCTCCACAAAGAGATTTTACGATTCCAATTGCTTTATTAAGCGTCTCTTTATCACGCACAACTGTAAAAATCATCTTGTTAGAAGGTTCCATTTTTCTAAGAGTCTTTTTAATACCTTCAATCCCAGGTGTTGCAGCACCTATCTGCATTAAAACACGCCCCATTCCAGTACTGTTTATAATCGTTGAACCCTTTATGTTTAATCTTGCAAATTCTTCGAGAATATCAGGTAGAAACTCTGTCTGTTCCAATACGTTTATAAGCAAGTACATTGATTATCTCCTTTTACATTATGCGACATGAAAAAGCGCGCTCACCTTGACAATTTTTAATGAGCCTTTAATTGTTAAATTTGTATCAGGGGAAATTTCGGTTGTAAAGAAAGATTCTACTATATGGAAAAAAGTAAAACTCAAAAAACGAATTCATATCAAATTTTATTGAAGGCCTGATACAAGGTATTGTGTTTCAGCTTTCGTAAATCCCAGTGTCTCCTTATTGGAAATGTTTGGGTGGATAATATTTATTCACTGCCTGGATAATTTTTATCCAGTTTTTTTATATGGTCTTTTTTTTAAGACAGGCGCAGATTCGTCATCTTCTTTAGTATCGACAGGATATCATTTCTGGCATGAAACTTGAATTATTAAAAATCAGACCGATTGAATAATGTTAAAAACCAGGTAAGATTTTGATGGATTTAGGCCATTTAATAATATAGCAGATTCAGGGGAGAATCTAATGGAAAAGACCCAGGCAAAAAACAAAGAAGAAACAATACTGAATATGGAAAAGATTAATGGCGTGTATACAAAAAAGAAAATCTTTTTTTTGAAACATTGGTGGAATGAATATTTGGGCCGGTTGAACAAGGTTACCAAAGACAAACCCCAATGCTGCAAATAAAAAAAAGTTTTTTAAGGACAAGATAATGAAAATTAAAACAGGTTTGTTTTCCGCATTACTATCCTCATTTTTGGGGTTGTTTGTTTACGCAACTGCTTTTGCCGGCTGGGGAGATAAGGGCTTTGGTAATTACGGCGGCCATATGATGGGTGGGGCTGGATATATGGGATGGTTTATGATCATATTTTGGGGGTTGATACTAATTGCACTGATTTTTCTTATTCGCTGGATCTCACACTTGCCCCTGGGAAAAGGATCGGGGTTAAGATCTGAGAAGGAACCTCTGGATATTTTAAAGAAACGCCTGGCCAAAGGTGAGATCGAAATTGATGAATACAGGGAAAAAAAACAATTGCTTTCATGAAATACTGATCAATGCGAATCATTCGGATTAAATTTTAAGGCATCACCCCGTAGTCCTTGAGTTTGAGGTGAAGGGTTCGTCTTGATATACCCAGCTTTCTTGCAGTTTTACTTTTATTGTTCTCGGTTTTGTCCAGCATTTTTAAGATTGCCAGTTTTTCAACTTCGTACAGGGTTTTTTCTCCCAGGTTTATCTGCCCTGCATCCTCAAGAGAAGCTTCGCTTAAAGGGGAGCCGATTTCAATCTGAATATCATCCTTGCTAAGAAAATCTCCGGTTGACAGGATCACACTTCTTTCCAAAGTGTTCATCAATTCCCTTACATTTCCCGGCCAGTGATACTCCGCCATTTTTTCCATGGCTTCCGGAGTAAACCCTTTAATGAGCCGATTATTTTTTTTAGCATATACTTTTAAGAAATGCTGGGATAGAAGCTGGATGTCACCGCTCCTTTGTCTTAAGGGCGGCACTCCTAAGTTGATCACATTGAGCCGATAATACAAATCCTCTCGAAAATCGCCACTGGCAATCAAATCAATAAGATTTTTATTGGTAGCAGCAATAATTCGAGTATCCACTTTAATGACTTTTTCACTGCCGACAGGGGTAACTTCGCGTTCCTGTAAAGTCCGTAAAAGTTTTACCTGCATGGACATGGAGGTTTCACTGATCTCATCTAAAAAAATGCTGCCTTTGTCCGCCTGCTGAAATTTGCCTTCCTTGTTGCGACTGGCTCCAGTGAAAGCTCCTTTTTCATGCCCGAATAATTCTGATTCCAAAAGGGTTTCAGTGATGGCTGCACAATTAATTTTTATAAACGGGCCTTGTACTCTCAGACTGTTATAATGGAGGGCGCCTGCGATCAACTCCTTGCCCGTGCCGGATTCGCCGTTGATCAATACAGTGGCATCGGTTTTAGCTACCTGGGAAATGGTCTGAATCAGCTTTTGCATTTTTTTATTTTTGCCGATAATATTATTGCAGTCAAAGTTTTTGCCCAGGGTTTCCTTTAAAAGAAAATTTTCCTTTTTCAACTGCGTATGTTCAAGTGATCTTTGAATGGTAATTTTTAATTTATCAAAATCAAATGGTTTGGTAAGATAATCATAAGCTCCATTTTTCAATGCTTCAACAGCTGTGTCAATGGATGAAAATGCAGTCATGATAATAACAGGAATTGCCGGATTGATCTTTTTTATTTCCTTTAAAGCCACAAGGCCGGACACTTTAATCATTTTTATGTCCATTAGGACAAGGTCATAGGCTTTTTCTGTGACCATATCAATGGCGGTTTGTCCGTCATCTGCTTCTGCCAGGGCATATCCCCATTTATTCAATAAGGTCTTAAGCATATTGCGATGGGTCTTATCATCATCGACTATGAGAATACTGCTTTTTTTTTTATTCATCTTCATTCATTTCCTTGTCAGGTAAAATAATAGTAAAAACAGTTCCGCGGCCAGGCTCGCTTTTAACTTTAAGTTTCCCTTTATGGGCTTTGACGATATTATGGACAATTGCAAGGCCAAGACCCGTTCCGGAAAGTTTTGTGGTAAAATAGGGTTCAAAAATATTGGGAAGATCTTCTTTTTTTATGCCTGATCCTGTGTCGGAAATCGTGATAATTACGTTGTGGTCGGATTTGTCCCGGAAAAGCTGGATATGGAGACTGCCTGAATTTTCCATGGATTGGATGGCATTCAGATATAGATTCAGCAGCGCCTGTTTTAACCGGTCTTTATCTGCGTAAATGCTTCCTATGGTTTCATCCAGATCCATTTTAATGGCAATATTATCTATTTCTGCATCATGCTCTACAATTTTAATGGAATCTTCAACAAGTGTTTTGATCAGGACAGGCTTTTGTGATACCTGGACCGGCCTGGCAAGTTCAACAAGCTCGCTGACCACATTGTTCAACCGATCCACTTCCTTTATCATCACATCGGCAATATCAAAATTTTGGGTGCCCTTATCAAAAATTTCTTTGAAAAAAGTAGCATAACCTTTTAATGAACTTAAAGGATTCCTGATTTCATGGGCAACTCCGGCAGCAAGTCTTCCAATGGCAGCAAGCCTTTTGTTCCTTTCAATTTCATCTTTTAAAAGGCTCAGTTCAGTAAGATCCCTTAAAATCACCAGAGCCCCAAGGGATGAACCATCTTTATCACTTAACGGACTGACTACAACATCAAGAATAATGGATTTTCCCTTCCCATCCTTGAAAGAAAGTTCTTTCTCTATAAGTCTATTATGGGAATGTATGGATTGGACAAGATCTATAAGTTTTTTGGGCAGAGTCTGTCCTGCAACCTTTTGGAGGTCTTCTGCTAAAGGTAAATTCAATAATTCCTTTGCCGCTGGATTGACGGAAAGTATCTGGTCATTTTTATTCATTGCAACAAGGCCAATGGGCATATTTTCCACTAGATTGTCTGAAAAAATTTTGATTCGTGATAAAGAAGACCGGGTTGTGCGATATCTTTGGACGATAAAAACCAGAACAAACCCGGTTAATCCAATCAAAAGAAGAATGACTGCCATCATAATGCTGTGCTGGATATCGTTTTGATCAGCTTGTTCAACAATTTTCATATCAAGTTCTACAAAAATTATAGTATTTTCATAATCGATATCAATATCAAAATTTTGCCCATTCATTCCTTGATGCATATGCATCATTCCTGAAACAGCCTCGTTTGTCTGCTGTATCATTGGAGAAAATTTTTTATAAACCTGAAATATATTGTTACGGCTCTCATCTTTCTTGATCCTCCAGATAGCCCGGTCAGAATCTAAAACTTTGATCAGATCCAGATCCTGTCCATATTTTTTGCCTGTTTGTTCCCTTATACTATGCACAAGAATTTTGCCGTCTTTATTAACAATAAAAAGAGAAGAAATATCCGGCAGTGAGGCCGTTTCCCGTAAAAGGTTTTCCAAGGCGGTTCTGCTCCAGCCTATATTCATCATCCCTGTTCTTGTTCCGGCCTCAAAAGCCTTTATCAATGCTGTGCTTTTTTCAAATAAAAGCCTTATGCTCTGGGTTTTTTGCCGGTTGATCCTGTCCATGGTCATATAGGTAAAAATAGGGAACAGCACGAGAATCGTGCCAATGAGAATGAGAGGAGGGATTTCTGTTATGAATTTTATATTTTTCATAATAAAGGCATATTATTTTTTATTCTGTTTTAGTTTGGAATTCAACGCTGTCATAATGTTAATGCATCATTGATGCCGATGATAATAATTTAGTTTCGCTCAAATAAAAAAAATATGCAAACTAATAAATATTGAAGGGCAGGGCAAAGTTTGTGGATAAATCGCCATTTAGCCAATTTGGCAATGTCGCCATTTTCCCTAAATGGCGATTAGTGTTTGGACGAAAACTCACTCATCTGTTTCGTTGCTGCAAAATTATGCCAAATTATAAATCGGGCCTCATGTACTATAGTACATTCCGGTTTCAAAATTTCTTGCGCCTTGCATATGAGCAACTTTGTGAGCATGCGCTCCTCTACGAGCCATCCAAACACGGGTTTCCGGTCAAACACTAATTAATAGGCAGGGTAATAGGCTGGCCAGGCTTGAGTAGTTGCACTTATTAAGCAGCGAACGCAACTACGCAAGCCTGACCCCACTTATTACCAGATTATTATAAGCTACTTTGCTTGTTGAGCATTGCTATCGGTTTTGACATATCTAACACATGGGTATGAATTTTTTCCAGATCATCAATAGATATTCCCATCATAAGATCGCATTTATCAATAGCGGATTTTAATCTGCAACCCAGCCCAAGAAATGTAATGTTCGGCTCTCCTTTTAACAAAGGGAGTACTGTAATATCTGAACAGCCGCCCAGGGCTCCCCCGGATTGGGGCAGATTCATTTTCCCGCCTTTTTCATAATTCAAGGCATAAAGAAGCCACATGACCTGTTCACTGTTCGCTGTAAATACAATTACTTGCGGGCTTTCCTGAAATTTAGACAATGGGGCTATAAATGCGGCCTGGGTTTTCCCTTTTGGGAGATACATTGAGTTTAGAATCGTATCAGAGGAAGCTTCTTCAGTACCAAAAAGCCCTATGCCATACTTTTCCAGAACACCGTCATCCAGATAGCCTTCCATATCTTTTTCAAATCCTAATGCTGAGGTACCTAATTTACACCCCATTTGTTCCTTTCTTAGAAGAAGGGATTCACCTTTACCCGCCAATATCAAAGCCTGGCAATAGCTTTTTAATTCCTTAAGGCTGAATGAAATACCTTCAGGCAATGAATTTGTGTCTTTATAAAGAGTGACTCCGACCGGTTCATATTGAAGTGACAAATGGTTAATCAAATCTTGAGAAATACTCTGGTATTCCTTCATGTTATTCTCCCTCAGACTGTTTTTAATAATTAATTTTTAATCCTATTGTTTATACCCTATTCCCGCTAATTGACCTCTCAAACAATGGGGAAATTTAACATGAAAAGCAACATCTTTTCTTTCCTTGTGAGATACAATACATTCACAGCAAATTCCATGTCTTTCGCATTCTGTTTTAGGGCAGGAACAATACTTATTTATTTTTTCTCGAACAGGGCAAATTTCAACTAATTTTTTCTTGGTCATAATATCTCCGGCAACAAAATCTGCAATCAAAATTTTTACCAAAACAATTTTTAACAATCTATAGGGAAAATAAAATTCAACGTCAATAGGGAAATTTTATTTCAACATTTACACTTCTCACCGGTCTTCATTTTTGACTGAACTTCTCGAAGTTGGGCATTAATACGACCGGCTGAGACAGCCATAGTAATTGCCTGAACTGCTCCTATCTCTTTTTTGGTGATTCCATTTTCCCTGGCAACTCCAAGGTAATGCTCCATTCAGGGATAGCACCCCGCTGTCATGGCAGAGGCCATATGAACCAATAATGTCGTTTTAGGATCGAGGATTTCATTTTCTCGCGCGGAATCATAGAAATTCTGATACGCCTTATTTTGTTTTTCTGGAAGCATTTTATTCTCCTTTTTATTTTTAAAAATTTTGCCAAATTAGTATGCGGTCTAAACTTGTATTTAATTTGTACTAAATAGTAATATTTTATAATGCTTTTAAAGAGATATCAAAATTATATGATATGGAAAAGTCAATAAACAAATGATTCAGGATTTTATCTATTAGTTTATTGACTTTTTATAGTAGCTGCTACTATGGTTATGATAAGGTGACCTGGCCTTGGGATGATGAGTTTGCAATCGATAAAAATATAAAATATTGAAAAGTTCTATTCAGGGTAGCAAAAGTTGTCATTGAACAAGCAGAATGAATTAATAAAGAGGCGATGATGAGTCAAAAAAATCAAATGCTTGAAAAAAAAATACAATTGCATTACGGCTGGATTATCGCTTTGACAGGCATGGCAGTTCTTTTTTCCTGCTTAGGTCTGGGCCGCTTTTCTTTAGGTATGCTCCTGCCTTCCATGGGAATTTCACTGGATTTAAATTATTCTCAGATGGGGCTGATCGGCACTGGCAATTTCGTAGGATATATGATCTCTGTGATCCTGGCCGGTATTATTGCCAGAGCTATTGGTGCCAGATGGACCATTTCTTTGGGGCTTGTTCTTGTGGGCAGTTCCATGATGCTTATCAGCCGGGCCGGGGGATTTATGGAAGTCATGGCTCTTTACGTAGCAACGGGCATTGGGTCCGGCCTGGCAAATGTACCGATGATGGGACTGGTCTCTCACTGGTTTTTTAAAAGCAATCGGGGCCGGGCAGCCGGCACCATGCTGTCCGGGAACGGTATTGCCATTGTATTTACAGGGCTGTTCATACCCTGGGTCAATTCTTCCATGGGGGCTGAAGGCTGGAGGATAGGGTGGTTGACCATTGGTGCTATCTCTCTTGTCATTGCCGCTGTAGCTGCATTTTTCCTGCGCAATGAACCAGGAGAAAAAGGACTCACCCCCCTGGGTAAAGCCGAGGTTGTACCCATGCTTTCTGGATCAGACTTAAAAAAAGAGCCGAAATCTAATAAATGGACTATGGTGCATCTGGGATGTATTTATGCCCTTTTCGGAGCCACATATGTGGTTTATGCCACATTTATTGTTACAACCATGATCAATGAGCGTGGGTTTGGTGAAAATACGGCAGGTACATTCTGGGCAGTTGTCGGCGGACTTTCAATTTTCTCCGGTCCCTTGTTCGGATGGCTGTCTGACAGGCTTGGGCGAAAAATCGGCATGATGCTCGTATTCACATTGTTTACCATTTCTTATATTCTGGTAGCTGCAAATCTTCCAAATCCGTTCTTATATGCATCTATTGGTATTTTTGGTTTGGCAGTATGGAGTATCCCAACCATTATGTCGGCCGCTGTGGGAGATTACACAGGACCTGTCCGGGCTGTAAAGGCCTTTGGTTTTATTACATTATTTTTTGGGGTTGGTCAGATTTCCGGGCCCGCTGTTGCTGGTTTTACAGCAGATATCACAGGAACGTTCAGCATGGCATTTTGGTTGTGTGCGGCTTTAACAATAAGTGCTGTTGTGCTGACGTATTTTTTGCGGCCGCCTTCTGATTCTTAAACGATCAATCAAAAAATACAGTATTGATTTGGCAATTGTTAATGTTTCCATTATAATTTTTCTTTAGATCATGGTGGATAGCTGGATTAAAAACTGATCCAGTTTTTTAGCGGAAATTTTAATGGCTGTTTTCAGTTCCGGGGCAAACAAAGATATTTTGTACTCTTCTAAAAGCCAGAAAAACTGTTCGATTTTTTTAGATTTTTCCGGTGTTGAGTCTTTGGAAAGAGAATCCAGAAGATTATTCAGGTGTTTGGTATAAGAAGAAAGCTGCAATGCTTTTTTTTCTTCTTTTAAAGGATTGTCAACTGCTCTTTGAGCCCTGATCCTGGTGCAGGCGATATAGCGGTTAAGATGTTTGATTCTTTCGTATTCATAAAGATCGGCAAAATTTTGAGGTACAAGATGTTTGAGATCTTTGAACAGACCGGTTAATATATTAAAGGGTTTTTCTTTTTTCTGATATTGAAAGGATAACTTGTTGATGAGCTCAAAGCAGGATTGATATTCACGGCCCAGTACAATAAAGTTTTTAATAAATTCCTGTCCAGTATTGTAAAGAGTATTTATTTGGGCCTTTGCATGAAGCTCAAAGGCTTTTTTTGTTCTAATATTTTTTTCAAACAAGGTATGGGTTATCAGGTTGAACAAAGATTGCTGAAATTTTGTCTGACCGCTAAAATAAGGTGCCATTTGCTTTATCGTGGAAGAGGCGTTGATGTCTTTTCTCAGGGCTTTAAAATCATCTGAAAAATATAATTGGAATAAATTTTTTATCCCCTGACAATGAGATTCTAAAGCGGCCTGTTCTGATTTGAAAAGCCTGAGAGATATTATCTGGGGTCTGTTTTTTGATCCCTGTCTGTTATTTGAATCAGTGCGGGTTTCAGTTTTAATTCCAGTTTCAGTTTCAATTTTCATTTCAATTTTTAAGCCAGGGTAAGCTTTCTGGGTAAATTCTTTGTCTTGGTCTATTATAATAAAATCTTCAAGGTCTTTAAAATTCCATTCCATGATATCAATTATTTCATGTTTTTCCCGGGCTTTTTTAAAGGCATTGTCTTTTTGGGGAATGGTTGTTTCTGAAAACTGGCTTAAAACAGCTTTATCCCGTAAAGCTTTTATCTCATTGCCTTTTTCGTCCTTAATGGAAAATCTCATTTTTAAGTGGTCAGCAAGTTCCTTGTCAGACCAGATGGTTGGCGGGATGAAAAAATTAAACCGATTTTGAATAAAGGATGAAAGAAGTGAATACAATGGTGCATCTTTATTTGGCAGTTCTTTTGCAATAATAGCGGCTTTTTCAGATACTGGGACCAGTTTTACCCTGTATTTTTTAGGGAGTGCCTTTATCAGGGCAGCAATTTTTTCTTCAAACAATCCCGGGACAAGCCTGTCCACACTATTTTTTGAAACAAGCAAAGCAGAGTCGGCAGGAACGTTCAGGGTGACCCCATCTTTTTTAGATCCTGGATTGAATTCATACTCCAGTCTGAACTTTGCCTGGGACATTTTCAGGGTATCGGGAAACATGGAAAGTTCATGTTCATCAATGGCGGATTTCTGAAGATCTTCTATTGTCATTTTTAAAAAATTCTGGCTTTTCTGATCTTTAATAAATTTGGAAAAGGTTCTGATATTATAAAATAGTTCCGGCAATCTTGATCGGTAAAAAGCATAGATATCATCTTCTGAGGCCAGGATATCCTTTTTTCGCATTTTGTGTTCATGGGTTTCAAGTTCATCTATGAGGGCAAGGTTATGGGTCATAAATTCAAATTTCTGATGGATTTCCCCCTGGACCAAGGCATGTCGGATAAATATTTCTCCGGATTCTTCAGGGTTTATCCTGCCATAAGCAACACGGCGTTCGTTGACAATCATCAGCCCGAACAGAGACACCTGTTCTTTTGCGACAACTTCTCCACGTTTTTTTTCCCAGTGCGGGTCTGAATAGGTATGGACACAAAGGTCTTTCCCAATCTGTTCAAGCCATTCAGGATCAATGGTGGCAACGGATCGTGCAAAAAGCTGGCTGGTTTTAACAAATTCCGCGGCCACGATCCAGTTTCCGGAAGTTTTAAAAAGTCCTGATCCGGGAAATATCATTGCCTGCTGTCCTTTAGCAGCGTTAAAGATATTTTTTTCTTTTTTATGGGCAATATTTGCAAGATACCCTGATAAAATGGCTTTGTGCAGGGCTATATATAAAGGCCCTCCAAATTCAAAGGCTTTGCCCTTCATGCCTTGTGTTCCTGTTGGAGGAATGATTTTTTCCCCACGCAAATCGTGGTCTTTTAGTATCCTTATAATCTGATTGTGAATTTCGTTCCATTCCCTCATACGTTTAAAGGACAAAAAGTGATCCTGGCAAAATCTTTTGAGTTTGGAACGCGATTTTAATTTCTTTTCAGCAGTTTTAACGGCATTCCACATATTTAGAAGTGTAATAAAATCAGAACCGGGATCTTTATACAATGCATGCTTTTGATCAGCTGCCTGGGTTTTGTCTGCCGGTCGTTGCCGGGGATCTGCAATGGCAAGGGCTGTTGTAATGATGGCAGCTTCCTTTAAACAGCCATTCCTGTCGGCTTCTATCAGGATTCTGGATAATTTGGGATCAACGGGCAGTCTGGCCATGGTCTGCCCGATTTTTGTCAAAGTATATATTTTTTTCTTTTTTTCTTTTTTATGGAATTTTTTTTCTTTAATGGCAGAAAGTTCAATCAGGGTGTCAAATCCGTCCTTAATACTTTTGGGTGCAGGCGCATCAATAAAGGGAAAGGTTGAAACGTCACCAAGATTTAACGAAATCATTCGTAATATGACTTCAGCAAGGTTGCTTCTTAAGATTTCAGGCGAGGTAAAAAAAGGTCTTGCTCCAAAATCATCTTCATCAAACAGCCGGATACAGATTCCATTTTCCACCCTTCCGCACCTTCCTAACCTCTGGTTGGCGGAAGACTGGGAAATCGGGCTGACAGGAAGTGCAGTGGTTCTTGTCCTGGGTGAATATACAGGGATCCTTGCTAGCCCCGTATCCACTACATATTTAATCCCTGGGATAGTCAATGAAGTTTCTGCCACATTGGTTGCAACGATAATCTTTCGTCCCGGCCCTCTGGAGAAAATTTGAGCCTGCTCACTTGCTGAAAGCCTTGCAAAAAGTGGCAGGACTATAACATTGGGATGATTTTTCCCCCGGATAAGTTCCAGGGTTTCACCTATATCCTGCTCTGTTGGCATAAATACCAGGATATCCCCGGACCTTGACTGGGAAAGAAGCAAATTGACTGCGCTGGCCGCAGCCTCCACATACCCCTGGTCTTCAATGGTTTTGTTTTCCTCTTCTTTGTCTAAAAAGGGCATATAAACGGTCTCAACTGGGTACATTCGACCGGTGACTTCAATGATGGGCGCATTGTCAAATGCTTTGGAAAATTTTTGTGTATCAATTGTTGCAGATGTGATGATCAGTTTCAGATCGTTTCTTTTTTTTACAAGGTCTCTTAATATGCCCAGGGTGAAGTCAATATTAAGGCTCCTTTCATGGGCTTCATCCACAATAATGGTATCATAGGCATTTAAGAATCTGTCGCTTTGAGTTTCCGCAAGCAGTATCCCATCTGTCATTATTTTTATACAGGTTCGGGCCTTTGTTTTATCATCAAATCTAATTTTATATCCAATTGATTGACCCAGGGTTTCATTGAGTTCTTCGGCAATTCTTTTTGCAACATTGATTGCAGCAATACGCCTTGGCTGAGTACAGCCGATTGCTCCTTTTATTCCTTGTCCTGCTTCAATACAGAATTTTGGAATCTGGGTGGTTTTACCAGATCCTGTTTCCCCTGAAATAATCACCACTTTATTGTTTTTTATGGCATTGATGATGTCTTGTTTTCTTGCAGTGATAGGCAGATCAGGATTGTAAGTTATCTTTGATGGTCTGTAAAACTGCCGGTCTTTTTTCTTTTTTATGAACGGCCTCTTTTTCGGACCTGATTTTTTGGGTGTATCCATAGCCTTTGAATAGTAACTTAAAGTTGGGAAAAGTCAAATTTCAAATTGTCTTAATACCTGCTTAAATTCTATTGACAAATTAACAGGTTTGGAATATTGGTTCGTGTACAAAGGAGTTTTATATGGAAAGTTTGCCAAACAATGTTCCGGATTGTACCTTTTTTTTTCTGGCTAAAGCCCATCAAAAGGCCCATGGTCTGTTAAAAAAGAAATTAATCCCATATGGATTAACCAATATGCAGCATCTTATTCTTGAAGGCCTATGGTATCAGGAAGGGGCCACTGCTGCAGAATTGAGCAAGCTGTTGATTCTTGATAAAGCAACCTTATCCGGCATTATCGACCGCCTTGATGATGCCGGGTGGATCGAAAAACGGCTGGATAAAAATGATAAACGTTCGTTCAGGCTTTATCCGTCAAATAAAGCCAATGATATCAAAAATGAATTGATTGATGTGAGAAGAAAAGGCAACGATCAGCTGTTGACTGATTTTACCATAGAAGAAAAAATAATTTTTAAACGCCTGCTAAGAAGCCTGTTTTTGACGGATTAACCATCAAAACAGGTAGCGCCCGGGTGTTGGCATATATATTTTTAGTTCGTATACAGACTTAAAAAGGAGGCAAGGAATGTTGCTTTTTAATCCGAAAAAATACCAGGACAGAAATTATCCTGATAAAAGATCCCGGCAGATTATGTTGAAAACCATTGAATGGTTTGAAAACAAAGGTCTAAAAAAATTGAATGAAGATTATCATGCCCGTAAATTTACCTATGACTTTGCTGAGTTTATCAAAGAAGAAAAAATTTTTGAGACTCTTTTTCTGCCCAAAGGATTTGGGGACAAAGATCAGTATTACAGCACATACAGGATGTTTGAATTTTCAGAAATATGCGGGTTCTACGGTATGGCATACTGGTATATGTACCATGTGTCCACATTGGGATTAGACCCGGTATTTTTGGGGGATAATGAAGGCTTTAAACATAAGGCCGTTGAAAAACTTAAGGAAAATCCCCTCTGTGCATTTGGCCTTTCAGAAAAAGATCATGGTGCAGATATATATTCATCTTCCATGAAACTTTACCCCTGTGAAGACGGAACCTATGTGGCAAGGGGAAGTAAATATTACATCGGCAATGGAAATGAAGCCGGAATTATCACTGTTTTTGGAAAAATTGACGGATCAGAAGACTATGTTTTTTTTGTTGTTGATTCAAAGCATGAAAAATATGAGTGCATCCAGAATGTTATCGACGCCCAGAACTATGTGGCGGAGTTTGCCCTTCATGATTATCCCATTACAGATGATCTGATTCTTTCAAGAGGACCCAAAGCCTGGGATGACATGCTCAATACCATCAATATTTGTAAATTCAATATTGGCTCCGGTGCCATAGGTATTGTAACCCATTCTTTATACGAATCCTTGAATCATGCAGCCCACCGAAATCTTTACGACAAAAAGGTGACCGAGTTCGCCCATGTCAAAAGGCTTTTTTTAGATTCCTATTGCCGTCTTTGTGCCATGAAATTGTTTGGTCTCAGAGCGACAGACTATATGAGATGTGCATCAAAAGATGATAAACGCTATCTGCTTTTTAACCCCATCATGAAGATGAAAGTTGCAATCCAGGGCGAGGTTGTCCACGAGATGCTTTGGGATATTATCGCAGCAAAAGGTTTTGAAAAAGATAACTACTTTAATCAGGCAGTGGTTGACTTAAGAGGGTTTCCAAAATTAGAAGGAACCCGGCATGTGAACATGGCCCTCATTGTCAAACTTATCCCCAATTATATGTTCAATCCCGGAGAGTTTCAGGAAATCCCAAAAATGAACAGCGGAGAAAATGACGATTATCTTTTCAACCAGGGGCCGACAAGAGGGTATGCAAAAATTCAATTCCATGACTTTAGAAAAACCTATGCCACAAAAGATCTGCCGAATATCGAAATATTCAAAGAACAGATCAAGGCTTATGAAGAATTTTTAATGGTTTCAGGGATGGAACTCAAAGATCAGATGATGAACGCGTTTGATTACCTTTTGTGCGTGGGTGAAATCTTTACCCTTGTCGCATACGGCCAGCTCATTATCGAAAGTGCTGCAATTGAAAATATTGACGACGACCTATTGGATCTAATTTTTGATTTTATGATCAGAGATTTTTCACAATACGGCCTTGAACTTTATGGGAAAAGCATATCCACAAAAGTGCAGCAGGATGCCTGTCTGAAAATGATCAAACGGCCGGCTGTTGATGATGAAAAATTTGAGAAAATTTTAAAAGAGCATGTATACTCAATGATTGATACCTATGAAATGAATCCATAGGTAAGGTGCGAAAAAGGGCAAATCAATTATGGGAATGCCCAATGCCGTATTTGCATTATGATAATCACTTAACAGAAGATCATTGTTGTTAATTTATCCATTCTTTTTTTGATTGAAGGAGTAAGATCCTTTCGAATAAATCATTCATACTGTTTATATAATCTTTATTCTGACAGGGCTTTGACAGATGATCAATATTGTCATCTTTTTGTTTTAAGTCTTTTATGGATTCTAAGAATTCTATATTGCCGGAAATGAAAAGGATCGGAATGGTTTTGTCAGTTGCTCTGATATGGTGATATACATCCATCCCGCTAATATTACCTGGAAGAACATAATCCAAACTGACAAGGTCATATTTATTTCTTCCAAATAAATCCTTTGCAACAAGCCCATTATTGGCAATATCAACTTTGTGTTTACAGGGCTCCTGCGTTAATATCTTGTATTGTACTTCTGCGATAGCTGTTTCATCTTCAACAAGAAGGATATATTTTCCAAAATGTGTTTTCCCTAATCGGATTTTTATTTTTTCTTCAGTTGTTAATTTTTTTTTAATGACGGGCAGACTGATCGTAAATTTAGTACCTGAGCTGAATTCTGACTCAACTGTAATAATGCCCTTGTGTTGCTGGATATATTTTTTTACGTTTGCCATGCCATAGCCGGTACCTTTAATTCCAAGTCTATATGAACCTTTTACATCCTTGGTTCCTTTTAGGGTAAAAGAAGGTTCATAAATAGTCTCCAAGTGCTCTTTGGAAATGCCACATCCATTATCCTCAATTTCAAAGCAGATATTGTTATCAGAGCTGTAAGTTCTAATTACGATTCTTGGATATTCAATCAGACTTATGGCATGGATTGAATTTTGGATAAGATTTACAAGAGCATGTTCGATCATTCCAGAATCTGCAAGCAAATCCGGTACCCATGGTTTGTCCTCCCTTATCAATTCAATCCCTTCCAGATCCTTTTTCAGCAAATTTATGACAAGATCAATTTTGTCACAAACCCTGAAAAATTCCTGCTTGGGTTCCTGATCTTTGGCAAATGCAACCAGATTTTTTGTTAAATTTTTACCGCGTATGGTTTGTTTATATATCAGCTCAAGTGTCTTTTTTATCTGGACATCCTTACAATCCAAAAGAGCGAGTTCAGTATTGCCCATAATGATTCCCAGAACGTTATTAAAATCATGAGCCATTTTTCCTGCTATTTGTCCAACCAATGCCAGTTTTTCATTCTCACCCGCAATTTTCTGAGCTAAAATTTTCTCTTTTTCCGACTGTTTACTCTCGGTGATATCACGAAGGGTTCCTGTCAAATTTGCGGGCTCACCATCTTTATTATAGTTAAGATCTGCGTTTATAGAAGCAGGATAAAGCTCACCGTTCTTTTTTTTGAATAATACTTCAAAGCCTCTTACCTGACCTTTCGCCCTGAGCATGGCAAGCAAGCCTTCCCTATCTTTGGCATTCTGATACAATATATCAATTTTTTTGCCTATGAGTTCTGCCGCTGAATATCCAGTAACAGTTTCAGCAGATGGGCTGGCATTTTCAATATTCCCATCCAAAGTGGTTTTAAAATATACGTCCATTAAATCATTAAAAATATGACGATACTTTTCTTCACTGCTCAGTAATGCCTCCTCTGTCCATTTGCGGTCGGTTATTTCCACTATAGACCCTTCAAGAAAACCTTGTTCCGGGAAGATTGTTGCCGAAAACAATATCCAGATATGGGTTCCATCCCTGCGAATAATTTTTGCCTCGTAATCTTTAACAAACCCTTTTTCCTGTATAACCTTTAAAAGTTCGTTGCGTTCATCGGGTTGAACCCAGGCATCGCCGGGATTGAACCCAGCCATGCAAGCTTCAATATTTGAATATCCGGCCATTTCTGCATATTGCTTGTTGATTTCTATTAGCTTGCCTTCAATGCTTGTCCTGAAAAGTGCTACCTGGGCATTATTAAACAATGATTGGTATTTTTTTTCACTCTCCCTAAGTGCCTCCTCCGTTTGCTCTCGTTCGTATTCAGTCTGCTTGAGCTTGGTGATATCCATAAATGTAACCACAACTCGCTCTATCTTTTTCTCTTCGTTAAAGATAGGGTTGGCGCTTATTATCACCCAAACAGTGTCATCCGTTTCCGGGCGATATATGCCAAAAGTTTGGTCCCTCAATTTTTGCCGGGTGTTTAACACCTGATTAACTGGATACTGGTGAAGGGGCAGGTCTTTATTATCAGTATTGAAAAATTGCCATCTTTTATCCATCGCTTCTTTTCCAAGCATCTGAGCTTTTGTTAATCCTAACAATTTCTGTGCGTTGGAATTACATGCAATGACCTTTGTATCAGAACTATGGACGACAACTGCGGCCTGGATACTATAAAGGATCGACCTATCCCAATTCTTGTCCACCGGTTGCTCTTTCTCTGACTGCACACGCTTCAACTCAGCTTGTTCTAACTCACTTATTTTTTTCTCTAAATCTTCATAGCTTGGTTTTTGAGACACGGATATCCCCTATATTTTTATTTGCGCAAAATCAGGTAACCCTGTAAATTTGAATAATATTCATATTTGGAATGTTATATATCTATTTTTAATAATGATTCCTTGACTGAACCATTTGTAACAAGAGAAAATAGGATTGTAAAGTGAGATTAAACTTTATGAGAAAAGCCACCATCAAATTATTCGGTTGTTCAAGAGTTTGGCTGTGTGGCCGGTAAAGTGTTGACATCTTGGCAACCAATGGGATTTCATTATTATCTTTCGGTGGGTTCGAATTCTGCTTCAATAGAGGGCGTGTGAAGCAACCGGCGTCTTTTGATGAAACAATAAAAAAGAATGAGAAGATACTGCAAAAACTTTTTCCCCTTGACCATCATACTGGTGTTTTGTAATTTGCATCAAACACCACCATTATAGGAAAGAGTTAATGCGCTGGACTTTAGATAAAAGATACCGAATTTTGTTAGAAATAAACAATGCTGTAATTACAAATTTTTCTTTGAATGAATTTTACAAGGCATTGTCAAAAGAGTTGAGAAGGCATTTTGATTACGATCGCTTAAGTATTTTTATTTATGATCAGGAATCCCAATCCTTGACCTATTTAAGAATAGCAGACGGTGTCCAGCCTGAAGGATTTGAAAAAAAAATACGCCCCTTATCCAGTGCAACAGTTGCCAGATTAGCCATACAGTCAAAAAAACCCGTTGTCATCAAGGATTTATCCAGTTATTCTGACCAGCCGGCCATTCCTGCAATGATTAAAGCCGGGCTGACCTCGACACTGGCATTCCCATTGATTGTAAGGAATAATATTCTCGGAACCTTACATATGTCCTTTAAAAAAATACCGGATGACTTACCCGGTTTAACACAGATACTAAATGACATATCCCGTCAGGTCGCCATTGCAGTGGGCAATATGGTTACCTTCTCTAAACTGGTGGAAGAGAAACATAATCTTGAGAGAGAAAAAAACTTCCTTTTGAATTCCAATGATGAATACCAGGCAAATAATTTTTTATACATTTCCCCCAAGATGGTTGACATCATGAAATTTGCACAAAACGTTGCCGAGATAGATGCCCCGCTTTTGATTACGGGTGAAACAGGAACAGGTAAAGACTACATCGCCCGCTATATTCATTCAATCAGTCCTCGCAGGGATCACCTTTTTGTAAAAGTCAACTGTCCGGCTTTGACACCCTCCTTATTTGAAAGTGAGCTTTTCGGACATGTCAAAGGTGCTTTCACTGGTGCAGACGCCAATAGAACCGGTCGATTTGAAATGGCAGATAAAGGGGTGATTTTTCTGGATGAAATAGCCGAACTTCCAGCCGGGCTACAGGCAAAACTGCTTCAAGTCCTCCAGGAGTACCAGTTTGAACGAGTGGGAGACAATCAATTGGTCAAAACCAATTTCAGGCTCATCGCTGCAACAAACAAAAACCTTTCCGATTTGATAAACCAGGGAAAATTCAGGCAAGATCTCTATTATCGGTTAAATACACTTCAAGTGCAGGTGCCGCCATTAAGGGAACGAATAGAAGATATCCCCTATTTGATAAAAGAGATAAATAAAATTGTATCTGCGGAATTAAACAGGCCGGCGCCCAAATATTCAAAAAAGGTGATCCAGTTTTTGACTGCTTATCATTGGCCTGGAAACGTAAGAGAATTAAAAAATATCGTGAAACGCTTTGCCATACTAAAGCCGGGTGAAATTATTTCATTATCAGATATACAAAATCTGGTGGACATGACCCGCCACCCTGGTACCAGCCCAAAGGTTGATATTCCGACAATCGCCCAGTATGAGCAAACATGTATAGAGCGGGCGCTTATTGAAAGCCGTGGGGTTGTGGGAGGGTCGGGCGGTGCCGCACAAATACTGGGATTGCCCAAATCAACCCTCCAATACCGCATCAGGAAGTTTGGATTTAGCCCAAAGGACTATGTCTGAACCAAAAATTCTTGGTAAATCAGGTTTACTACCCCGTGTTATTCCGCTTTGAATCCAAACCATTTTCAAGATCATCTCTCAAGCCCAATATTCATCCGCACATACCCCAACCGGGCCCAAATTTGGGCCCGGTAACGGATTAATCATTCAAAGATCTCAGGATACGGCAGTTGAGCACAGTTGGCATATCTTTTGCTGTATCTATTTAATTTAATCTGGGAAGAAAATTGAAACGGAGTAATTAAACATGGCCACTGGGATAAAAAATATCGAAGGGCGATCCGTTGTTTATATCAACACAAAGTTTTATATCTATCTGTTACTTGGCCCTTTGTTTTTTATCGGCATTCTTTACGGTCTGCCCCAGGATTCCTTTAGTTTTGCTGCCCGGGGATCCATCGGGACAATGGCCTGGATGACCACGTGGTGGATACTGAGGCCTGTTAATATCGCCATCAGCGCCATGCTGCCCATTGTCACAACTTCTTTGCTGGGATTTATGCCCGTGACATCCGTACTGGAAAATTATGCCAGCCCTATTGTCATTCTTTTGCTGGGAGCAAATATCATTACCGTTTCCTGGAGTGCCAGCGGACTTGATAAACGCTTATCCCTGAGGGCGCTTTGCCTGATCGGTCCCTCAATGCGACACCAGATCATCACCTGGTTTGTCATATCAACGGTTATGACCATAGTGTTGCCCAATGTTGTCGTTGCCGCAGTGCTGGTTCCGATAGCCATAGCCATGTTGACCTATCTGGGGATGGGTGATGACATTGGGCGATCCGGCGTATCCACAGTTATTCTTCTGGCCATTATATATGGGGCAAGTCTGGGTGGTTTTGGTTCTCCTCTGGGCGGGGCCATGAACCTGGTTTCCATTCAGCATCTGGAAGAAATGGTCCTGCACCGGGAGTACATGTATATCAATTGGACGATCTGCATGCTGCCAATGCTGGTTGTTGTTTCGGCTGGTGTGCTTTTCCTGCTTTTGCGAATCAAGATTAAACAAAAAGAACTGCCGGGTTCACGAAAGTTTTTTCAGGATGAATATAAGAAACTGCCGAAAATGTCCACTGCTGAAAAATGGAGCCTGACCCTTTTTCTTGCCGCCAGCCTTTTATCATTTTTAAGGCCGTTATACGCCCATGCGTTTCCTTCCCTGAAACCACCCTATATATTCCTGATTTGCGGGATGCTGAGCTTCATCGTCCCGGACGGCAAGGGTAATCGGCTGATGACATGGGAGTATACATCACCACGTCTGGTTTGGGGACTGTTTTATCTTTTTGCAGGCGGAATGGCCATCGGCAAAATGCTGACGGAATCAGGTGCAGGAAACATCCTTGCCCAGGCGCTGACCAGTTATGAGCTCAGTGGTGGGATACTTCTCATTGCAGTTTTTGTCTTTTTGGGGCTTTTGCTATGTAATGTCTCAAGTGCAACTGCTGCCTGTGCAATCCTGGTTCCCATCGTCATAAATCTGGCCCAGACATTGAACCTGAACCCTGTTCCATATGTATATATCGCTTCCGTGGCATCAAATTGCGCTATCTTGTTGCCAACTTCAGTTGGAGCAGTGGCAGTCGGCTATGGTTTGGATCCCAGGGAAATGTTAAAGAAAGGAATTGTGGTCGTCCTCTTCTCTTTTTTCATGGTAAGTGCTTTAGGCTGGCTTTTTCTTAAATTCTGGCCTGGTTTTTCCGTGGCTTGAGAATTGGATTATCTTTCTAAAGGCTCACTAAATATTGACATTCTCTTTACTGTTTGAACCTGTAAACATAAACGTCAAGCAAAATTGTTTAAAAATAATAGGCTGAAAACAAATAGTTTTGTTATAATTATTTTCTGTCGGTAGGAAATATTACATCTCTGCCTACCTCTTTGTGGAATTGTTCACACTCTTTTCTTCGGTATTTGCTGAGTCTACTATCAGACAAACGAAAAGGCCGTCTCATATTAACACTCATCGTGAGCTCAAATTTTTTCAAAAAATAGTTAAATACATTCTTTAGCTCTTTTGCTCCTATTCTATTTGCCACAATAGACCTTTGTATATCATCTTTAAAGGCCTGCTCTTTTTTGCTACTCACTTATACCTCCAAAATTAATAAAACACAGATCCACATATCATCCATTTATGTATGGTATGCGACCAGTACCGATTAAAAATATTGACTCACAAAAAATATCACAACAAATTATTATTGTATATAGTGTTTGAAGAGGAAAATCTAAAAGAATCACCATTTTGTTTGGAAAACTTTTATTCCAATATATGGAAAATCGCCACAATCAAACAGGCAAAGCTTCAATTATGATTTGTTACGTCAAGTTGGAGAACAAATTGATTTTTGTTCAAATCTTAGGAAGGAAGTTTCCAAAATCAATGAAATCATGAAAGATTTTTTCAACTATATATATATTATATTTTTTGAATTCAATCTTGAAGAACACTTATGTCAATCTTATTTCTAATGTCTTCTAAAATGTCACTTATTGCGACACCTCTTTTTTTTGCTTCGATTCTTGCCCAATTCATTAATCTTCCTAAAGTGAACAAATTCATCCCCATTGAGGAAATGGCCAATGATGATCCACATGTACAATTAGAGATGGAAATAGACCCAATCGGTTTAACAGGATTCCAATCTTCATATTCTGCATCATACGATATTGGTTTTCCTGCATGTGTTGTGTTTTGAAGATACTCTCTAAAAGATTGATATCTTTTCCCACAACAATTACACTCCTTGGGAAATTGTTTTGAAATAAACTCTCTAATAGTTGTAATGACTTCTTTCTCTTCCATTTTAGCCTTATATAAGATTCAATTTGACCATAAGATTTTCGTATTCCATTATCAATTTTTTTAATGCCTGTAAATGCATTTTGACAGATCAAATTTTAATTTAAACCCTGAATGGAATTGTGCAAATTGTGCAAAGGCATGGTTGGCATGATAATCCTGATTCACATTTGGGAGGACAGCTTGAACACTATAGTAGATGCACTGGACATTTGACATAGCGTTCTGGGAGGATGAAAACAAAACGCCTTATGGCGGGCTTGAGAAACCAGTTATCTTGAAAAGGTTATAGGGGGAAAATAATGCTTTATATTATCAGAACTATGGGGAAATCAGAATATCTACATGCGTTAGCCCTGAAAATAAGGTTGACATAAATGACAAAATAAGAGAAAAGGGACATTGCCCAAAAAATTAAGGGCTTTAAAAGTTATTTAAAAATAATTTGAATTTGATATGGATTAAGGAGAAAAATAGCATGGGAGATACAGCTATTAAAATTGGCGGCGCAAGAAAAAGCGTCTTTAAAAATAAGGTAATGAAGCTTCTGCCCGATGGCGGTAACTTGAATGCATGTCTGACATGCGGTGCCTGTTCATCTGGTTGCCCTGCAACCGGTCTTGAAGGAATGGATCCAAGAAAATTTTTGAGAATGGCCGCTCTTGGAATGGATGAAGAATTATTGAACTCAAACTGGATATGGATGTGCAGCATGTGTATGCGGTGTGTTTATGTTTGCCCCATGGAAATTAATATTCCCCAGCTTGTTTTCAATGCAAGAGCAGAAGTGCCAAGGGAAGAGAGGCCAAAAGGGATAAGAGCCTCCTGTGACATGGCATTAAAAAACGATACCTGCTCTGCTATGGGTGCCAATGAAGAGGATTTCCAATTTGTTGTGGAAGATGTTCTTGAAGAATACCAGGAGTCACAACCTGAGTTTGCCAATATGAAAGCAGATGTAAACAGAAAAGGTGCATACTATTTTTTGAATCAAAACTCCAGAGAACCTGTGACAGAACCGGATGAAATGGTCCCGTTGTGGAAGATCCTGGACATTGCCGGCGCAGATTGGACCTATGGTACAAAAGGCTGGGCAGCAGAAAATTATTGCATGTTTATGGCTGATAATGAAAATTGGGAAAAAATTGTCCGAACAAAGGTTAAGGCGGTGGAGGACCTGGGCTGTAAAGTCTGGCTCAACACCGAGTGAGGGCACGAACTCTTCGCAGTCCTGGCAGGACTGAAAAAATTCAACATCCCTCACAACTTTGAAATCAAAAGTATTATTCAACTCTATGCTCAATGGATCAGGGAAGGCAAGCTTAAACCCTCTTCTGACTGGAACAAGGACCTAAAAATCAAGTTCACTCTTCAGGATCCCTGTCAGTTGGTCAGAAAAACACTGGGTGATCCCGTTGCCGAAGAAATGAGATATGTAGTTAAAAAAATTGTTGGCGAAGAAAATTTTATTGATATGACGCCCAATAAATCCAACAATTTTTGCTGTGGAGGCGGGGGTGGATTCCTCCAGTCCGGTTTCCAGGAGCAAAGACGGGCCTATGGACAAACCAAGGCCAACCAGATTCTAACAACCAAAGCGGCTTACTGCATCACACCCTGCCATAATTGTCATGCCCAGGTGCACGATATGTCGGACGTCAATGACCATGCATGGGAAACAGTGCATCTTTGGACGCTTTTAAACCTTTCTCTGGGTATACTGGGTCCCAATGAAAGAGAATATCTTGGTGATGATTTAAAGGAAGTGGATGTATTCCACCCGGAATCTGCTTTGTAATTTACATATCTGAAATTTTAAGATCAGACTGGCCTTATGTGGCAAATAATTTGTCGCATAAGGCTTTTTTTATGGTTTAAATTTTTTTTAGTAAAAAATAAGATTTGAAAATTTTAACTGATTGCCTAAGAAAGGTAATTGTGATAATTATTTTTGATTATGACTCAAATTATCAGTATAGCGAACCAGAAAGGGGGAGTTGGCAAAACAACAACCTCTATTAATCTTTCAGCCGCTCTTGCTAAAATTGGAAAAACAGTTTTACTAGTTGATTGTGATTCCCAGGCAAATGCAACAACGGGTATGGGAATTGATAAACCCTCCCTGGAATATTCTCTGTACCAGGGTCTTATTGGTGAGGCAGAGGTTGAGGATATTATTCTCCCCACGACATTGCCAAAATTAATGATGATCCCCGCTAATATGGATCTCATCGGCTTTGAAATTGAGATGGTGTCGGAAAAAGACAGGGAGAAAAAGTTAAAAATACTTCTGGAACCGCTAAAGGGAAGATTTGAATATATTATCATTGATTGCCCACCGGCCTTAGGTTTGTTGACATTGAATGCTTTTACAGCTTCCCACTCTGTTCTGATACCGCTTCAGAGTGAATTCTATGCCCTGGAAGGCCTGGGTCAACTCTTAGATACCATAAAACGCGTCAAATCATCTTTTAATCCCGGATTAAAGATAAACGGGATCCTTTTGACCATGTATGACAAAAGAACAAATCTTGCCCAAAATGTTGTTGAAGATGCAAAAAAATATTTTAAAGGTATGGTTTTTAATACAAAAATACCGCGTAATGTAAAGCTTGGTGAGGCACCAAGCTATGGGTTGCCGATTATTCTATATGATAAAATGTCAACGGGGTCAAAAAGCTATATTACTTTTGCAAGAGAATTTCTAACCCGGAGGTCACACATTAAAAGATGATGAAAAAGAAAAAGAAAAATACCGGCCTGGGAAGGGGTCTTTCAGCATTGATCCCGGATTATGACATGCCTGCGAG
>Ga0307989_1000383_pt1 | contig 29376 bp, 22 predicted proteins | sample EllFjometagen185_FD_203164 | JGI IMG/M metagenome (GOLD analysis project Ga0307989, IMG submission 203164) | Marine microbial communities from Ellis Fjord, Antarctic Ocean - #185 | ecosystem: Environmental > Aquatic > Marine > Unclassified | place: Southern Ocean | collected 2014-10-08 | reverse complement strand
AAAGAGTATTAAGGTAATGAAAGGATTCAGCTTAAAAGAGTTCATCATAATCGCTTTGGTATCTGGCATAATCGGAGATCTGGTTGCTCTCCCCTTTACTTTCCAGGCGTTCACTTCTCTGGCAGTCATCATCGGTTTTGGAACCTATCTCGGTGCTTATTTTATGGGAGAACGCAATCTACATGATATTTTCAAAAGCTTTATTCGCGATGGACAATTTATAGAAAATTCATTCAGACGTTAATTCGCACAAAAAACATGGAAGCAGCCTTGACTGCTTATAATTCCAATACTGTTTTTGGTAATATTTGATGAAACCGGATTCTTAATTCCATCGGTACATTAATAGATCCACCTGACCTTTTTCGTTAAAGACGACTCCTTCTGCTTCCAGAATCTGCCGCTGAATTAGGTCACCCTGTCCATTGGTTCTTTGGCTGATTTCCCCTTTGGCGTTGATAACTCTCTGCCAGGGAACATCCGTATTGAAAGGAAGCGAAGACATGGCATACCCCACATTCCTGGCAGAACACCCACCGGCCATCTTTGCGACCTGACCATAGGTCATGACCTTACCGGAAGAAATGGATCGAACCACATAATAGATTCTCTGATACATACTTCCGGCATTTACAGGCTGACTCATCGATTTATTAACCCTTTCTGCAAATATATTTCATCTACTATCTTCGTTTAAACGACCGCTATCACTTATAGTTTAGCCCGTTTATCAAACCAGGGCTTCTCTTTTTCCAGCTGTCCTGCCAATCTGAACAGGGTGGCTTCGTCGGCAAATCGACCGATAAATTGAATTCCACAGGGCAGACCGTCATCTGTCCAATGAAGTGGCACAGACATGGCCGGCTGTCCAGTAAAATTTGCCAATTGAGTAAAAGGGGTTTTGGTCAGGCTGTCAACCGCCATCTGATCAACAAGTCCAGATATTTTTAGCAGTTTCCCCAGCTTCAGGGCATTGATGGTTTTCATCATTGCGATTTCAGCGAACTTAGGTTTTAACTCTCCAATTTTAGCCGGTGGGTAAGCAAGTGTCGGTGTCATATACAGATCGTACTTTTGATGAAATCTCCCCATCTCTCTGGAAGCCATTCCCCATTTGCGCATCTCACCAACAAAATCACCCGCCGTAAATGTGCGACCCAACATCCCCATGGTCCAGGTTACCGTTTCCACATCCGAGGATCTCACTTTTCTACCCAGGATCGATTCCAGTTCGACCAGATCCGCGGCGATTTCACCAAAATAGAGCGCCATATAACTATTCGCCAACGATTTTCCATCCAGATTCGGTCTGGCTTCTTCCACCTTATGCCCCATCTTTTCCAGCATTTTCGCTGTTTCTTCAACCGCTCTGATACATGCAGGGTCAACCTCTGTTCCAACCGGCGAAACGGTATTAAAGGCGATGGTCAGACTACCGGGATCTTTTTCCATCTCCTGCAGATATGGTAGCTCCGGCTCTGGAATGATATAAGGTGCACCCACATCTGCTCCCTGATTGGCATCTAGCATGGCGGCACTATCTCTAACCGAACGGCTGACAATGTGCTCGGCCACAGCGCCCTGCCAGATTTCACCATAATTCGGACCCGTTGGAATTCTACCCCGAGTGGGTTTAATCCCGAACAGACCACAGCAGGCAGCCGGAATCCGAATTGAACCTCCACCGTCACCCGCAGAAGCAACAGGAACCATGCCACTGGCAACCGCTGAGGCAGATCCTCCACTAGATCCCCCAGGCGTATGGTTGGTATTCCAGGGGTTACGGGTGGGTCCATGTAACTCAGGTTCCGTATACCCCATCAGACCAAACTCAGGACAGTTAGTTTTACCCAGAATTACCAATCCGGCTTTTTTATAGCGCTTCACCAATTCACTATCTTCAGTAGGAACATAGTTTTTATATGCTTTACTACCATTCGTCAAAGGAACACCGGCGTACGCCCCTATTAAATCCTTAAGGAGAAAAGGAACTCCGGTAAATGGACCCTCCGGCAATTTATCCTTAATCGATTGTTTACCAAGATCATACATGGGAGTTACAACCGCATTTAACTTCGGATTCAATAGTTCTATTTTTTCAATGGCAGTTTCACAGAGTTCCTCTGGTGAAACATCTTTCTTCCTGACCAATTCAGCCAGGCCTAATCCGTCATACTTGTCATACTCTTTGAAACCAACCATTTTACCCTCCTTTTTAACCACTACGATTTCAAGAAACAATGGTAAAGAAATATTCGCTGTATTCGGGCAAACTATCACACAACATGAGCAGTTGCAAACCGGGCATCAGTCTAAATCCACCATCAATTTAACAAATACCCCGTAGGGTAGGCAACGCCTTGCCCATGCGGTTGAAGATTTTAATCAAAAAAATGGACAAAGCGTTGTCCATCCTACAAAACCTGAGCAGTTATTAAGAATATATGGAGTTGAAAGAGATATTGATAGGCTGATTCAGATTCAATAATTCCATATCACTACCTAAGATACATTTAATTATTTGATATATAATACTTTTAATATCTGATTTGATTTATTTGTAAATTTATTCTATGCTTTAGAAGTAATTTCAAATTATTTGACGTCTTCAGGGCGGGGTGCAATTCCCCACCGGTGGTATTCTTGCCTGTCAAGAGAGCCCACGAGCGCTTAGTTAGCAATAACTTAGGTCAGCAGATTTGGTTAAAAGCCAAAGCCGACGGTCATAGTCCGGATGGAAGAAGGTAGAAAATATTTTGAGAAACGATTCGCACTTTTTGTGTTGCGTTCTGAACATTCTATCGATTTATTATTCCAAAGATTAACGATAACGTTCTGGGCACCATCCACAGAAACACCCGCCGCTTCGATTCCTCAAAATGATCTGGCTGATAAAGCCAACCTCACTCTTCTCGCCCTGTGTCATTTTTCCTGATTTTTTTTATTAACAAGGATAATAAATGACCGGAGAATATCGTCCCACACCTTTGGTTTTTAAAATGATAAAAATGCAGATGTTTGGATACGATATTGAGAAAATTATATTGTCTTCGTTTTTACTTAAGCCCCTCGTTATGATGACATATTGAGTGCTTAATAATTGTTAGTTTGGAGTATAAACATGCCTATTATTACTATTGAAGAAGCGATTAAAGATATTAAAGAAGGTAAAATGGTGATCCTGGTCGATGATGAAGATCGCGAAAATGAAGGAGATCTCACCATCGCCGCTGAAGCAGTTACACCGGAAGCGATCAATTTCATGGCCAAATACGGACGCGGGTTAATCTGTCTTTCACTAACCGGAGAAAAACTGGACGAACTTGATCTACCGATGATGGTGGAGGATAACACTTCACAGTTTGAGACCGGGTTTACCATCTCCATTGAAGCAAAAAAAGGGGTAACTACAGGTATATCAGCCGCGGACAGAGCAGTGACAATTTTAACCGCAATTGCCGACCGTGCCACATCTGATGATCTGGCAAGACCGGGACATATCTTTCCATTGAGAGCCAGGGATGGTGGCGTAATCGTCCGAATCGGACAAACTGAGGGGTCCTCTGATCTTTCCCGCTTGGCAGGACTAAAACCTTATGGCGTTATCTGCGAAATCATGGATGACGACGGTACCATGGCCAGAATGCCATCCTTAAAAAAATTCAGTGAAGAACATGGCATCGGCATATGTACTATTGCAGATCTGGTAGAATACCGGATGAAAAATGAGACGTTTGTCAGACGTGCAGCAGAAACAGTTATTCCAACCGAATTTGGCGGCGAATTTAAAATCATCGCTTACGAAAACGATTTTGATAAACTCACTCATATCGCTTTGGTTAAAGGCGAAATCGACCCACTAAAACCAACCTTGGTCAGGGTTCATTCAGAATGTATGACCGGTGATATTTTTGGTTCCAGACGATGTGACTGCGGTGAACAACTGCACAAAGCCATGGCTATCATGGAAGAAGAAGGCTCCGGAGTTATTTTATATCTTCGTCAGGAAGGACGAGGAATTGGCCTGATCAACAAACTCAAAGCTTACGAACTGCAAAGGCAAGGTTACGATACAGTAGAGGCAAATGAAAAACTGGGATTCAAAGATGATCTGAGAGATTATGGTATTGGCGCCCAAATGCTGGTCGACCTGGGTGTCCAGAAAATGAAGCTTTTAACCAACAATCCAAAAAAAATGGTAGGACTACAAGGTTACGGACTGACGATTGAAGAACAAGTTCCTATTGAGATCAAGCCAAATCCTTATAACCAAGGATATCTGGAATGCAAGCAACTAAAAATGGGACATATGATCAAAGTTGCCAAAGAAAAATAGAAAAGAGGCGTATGAGTGACTCCTAAAAACTCATAAATCTTATAAAATTTGTTATGCCGTTTGTTAGCGGCGTCCTGTCATCCTGAGCTTGATCCGGGATCCAGGAAAATAGATTCCGGGGCAAGCCCGGAATGACAAACTGATACCCCGCCGCAACCAGCAGGCTAGTTTATTGAATGATTATCCAGCAGTTTCAGTCAGAAGCAATAGACTTAACTCAGCAAATATGGAAATATTAATAATCCTGTGTTAAGTCCGGCATTCAATAAGGAATAAATCAATAAACTGGATCAGGTTATTTCACTAGGAACGGAAATTATTCATTAATCTCAGGAGCAAAAATGACAGACCCCATCCTCAAACCTATCAAAATCAACAACCTTGAACTGAAAAACAGGATTTTTCTCCCGGCTATGCATCTTAATATGGCTGTCGATTATCTGGTTACTGATCAGCTGGTCGATTTTTATACAGAAAGAGCAAAGGGGGGCGCCGCGATGATTGTTGTCGGATTTGCCACTATTGACAAACTTTCGGCAGGGTCCACAAATATTGGCGCCCATAGTGATGATCATATTCCCGGCTTAAAACGCCTAGCCAGTACAATAAAAGATAATGGATCTCGGGCAGCACTTCAAATTAATCATGCAGGAAAAAATAGCTTTTCGTTCATGATTGGTGAAACAGCTGTGGCTCCTTCAGCCATACTTGCGAAATTTACCCGGGAAACACCTCGGGCACTTGAGCATGAAGAGATTTTAACTATCATTGAGAATTTCGGCAAGGCCGCATTACGCGCAAAAACAGCAGGTTTTGACGCTGTTGAAGTGCTGGCTGGCACCGGGTACCTGATTAGCGCATTCCTCTCTCCATTAACTAACATACGGACAGATGAATGGGGTGGCTCCTATGAAAACCGGATGAAATTTGGCATCGAAGTCATGAAATCCATTAAAAAAATGACCGGTGACGACTTTCCTTTATTGGCCAGAATAAATGGAAATGATCTGATGAAAGGCGGTGTCGGACGCAAGCAACTCATTGTATTTGCCAAAGAGCTGGAAAAAGTAGGTGTAGATGCGTTGAATATCAATGTCGGCTGGCATGAGGCGAGGATTCCTCAAATTGTGACTTACGTCCCCAGAGGTGTCTTTGGATACCTGTCCAAAGGGATCAAAGAGGCTGTCAATGTTCCTGTTATTGCCAGTCACCGGATTAATGACCCAGAGACTGCCCGGGAGATGATCGCAGATGGATATTGTGATCTAGTTGCCATGGGACGACCGCTGATTGCAGACCCATATCTGCCTGCTAAGGTTAAGGCCGGAAAAGAAAATGAGATTATTCATTGTATCGCCTGTGCTCAAGGATGTTTTGATCATCTGTTTGAATTGAAAAGTGTCGCCTGCCTATGTAATCCAAGGGTCGGTAGAGAAAAAGAAACCGAAATTAAAAAAACTGATTCTCCCAAAAAGGTGTTGGTGATCGGAGGTGGCGCTGCGGGTATGAGTGCTGCACTAGCTGCCCATGAAAAAGGACACACCGTTTCGTTATACGAGTCATCTGATAAACTGGGCGGACAGCTATATCTGGCTGCAGCCCCTCCGGGACGTGAGGAATTCGCCGAATTGGCAAAAGATCTTACCACTCAGGTTCAAGTACAAAAAATAGCTGTCAACTATAACCAGACAGTAGATGAAGCGTTAATCAAAAAAGAAAATCCAGATGCTGTTATTTTGGCTACGGGTGCTAGCCCACTGACAATTCCCATTCAAGGTGTTGATAAACCCAATGTCGTTCAAGCCTGGGATGTATTACTGAATAAAACCCTGACCGGCAAACGGGTTGTTGTTATTGGCGGTGGCGCAGTAGGTGTTGAAACAGCAATGTTTTTGGCAGAAAAGGGAACCCTGTCCGGTGAGGCGTTAAAATTTCTATTTCTTAACGAAGTAGAACCTGATGAAGAGCTACGTAAAATCGCCGTTAAAGGATCAAAAGAAGTTATACTCATCGAGATGCTGGATAAGATCGGTAAAGACATCGGCAAATCGACACGTTGGGTAATGATGAGTGACATGAATCGTTACGGGGTGGTATCAAAGACACAGACCAAGGCCCTGGAGATCACTGATAAAGGGGTAAAAGTAGAACAGGATGGCAAAATCGAAGAGATCCTGGCTGATACTATCGTACTTGCATCAGGATCTGTTCCTGAGAATGCTTTGAAAGCCACTCTGGAAAAACTGAGTGTTCCTTTTCAGGTTGTGGGTGATGCTGGAAAGATCGGTCTTGCTTATAATGCAGTCCATGAGGGATTTGACGCCGGAAGAAGCATCTAACCCACCCAAAACTCCCCACCATAAGTTTCATTTGGAAACAGACAAAAGCCTCCAACCCCCTTGGAGGCTATGTGGCAAGTCCGTTTACATCTTTTTTATTCCCATTCATCATCTGATTCTGAAGTGAACAGCAAGGTATTGTGCAGAAGAAAAAATGGCTTTTATTATTAATATTTTTTATGTTATATTATTTTTATTAATTTTACTTATTTAATATATCATTATAAACTCATTTTTATAGATCTTTAAAAAAGCGTAACCGTATTTTCTTAAAACAGACAGAAAATGCATCTGAATAAAATAGTAACCAAATAATACAGTCAAAGGAAATTCTATGTTTTTAGCTTACCTTAAAGGATTCGGGGTGGGGGCAGGATTAATCATGGCCATTGGTGCCCAGAATGCTTATGTTTTAAACCATGGAATTAAGCGACAGCACTATCTGGTCATTCCTTTTGTCTGTGCAATGTGTGATGCAGTATTGATAATGGTAGGTGTAACCGGGGTCGGGACGATCATTGCGTCCAATCAATGGTTATCTATGGGGGCTGCTGTTGGAGGGGCAATTTTTCTGGTAACCTATGGTACAAAATCTTTTTTAGCCATGCTGGAACCGGTTGCTTTGAACCCTGACGGCAAAAAAGTAGAAACACTGGCAGCAACACTAATAACCACACTGGCACTCACCTTGCTGAATCCTCATGTCTACCTGGATACCATTTTACTGCTGGGCAGTATTGGAGGACAATTCGGGGATATCAACCGGTACTGGTTTGGTTTCGGCGCTGTTACAGCCTCTTATGTCTGGTTTTTTGGCCTCAGTCTGGGTGGTATTGTAATGGCACCCTTATTTAAAAACCCAACCTCCTGGAAAGTGCTGGACGGATTAATTGGTGCCATCATGTGGGCGATTGCGATCTCTTTGATTCTAAATATGAAAATAGCGGGTTAAACAATCATAAAGACCGGTGAAAAATATTAAGATGATCGAAATATAATTAATCTCAATATTTCCCATAGTCATCATCATCCAATTCAATAAACTTTTGGGGTTTCTCTGATACCTCTTTTAAAGGCTTAATTTCAGACGTTACCGTTTTTGTTTGAATAGCCGGAACCTGTGGATGGGCACTAATCGGTCTGACAGTTGGTTCAGAATGCCTAACTTTAAATTGACTCATCAGATGTTGTAGCTCCTTAGCTTGGCCACTCAACTCCTCGGAGGCGGAGGCTGCCTGTTCTGATATCGATGAGTTCTGTTGAATAACACTATTGACCTGTGTTAAAGATTCATTGATTTCATTGGTGCTCGTACTTTGTTCTTCAGAAGCCGCTGCAATTTCTCCAGACAGGTCATTCACTTGAGTGATGCTCGTATTAATCTCAGTTAGAATCTCAGCTGTTTTTCCCGCATTACTGACTCCTGTTTCAACTTCTTTGATTGAATTTTCAATCAAAGAAGTCGTGTTTTTTGCTGCTTCAGAACTTCTGGCAGCAAGGTTACGGACTTCTTCAGCAACAACGGCAAAACCTTTCCCGTATTTTCCCGCCCGGGCAGCTTCAACTGCTGCATTAAGTGCAAGCAAATTGGTCTGAAAGGCAATTTCATCAATCACCTTGATAATTTTTGAAATATCTGAGCTTGCTTCATTGATTTTATCCATGGAGGAGAGCATCTCTTCCATCTGGCTATTCCCACGATTGACAATCTCTAACGTTTGATTTGTAAGCCGGGCAGCCTGATTAGCATTGTCATTACTGGTGGTGGCTCGACTACCAACTTCTGACATAGTCGAACTGATTTGCTCAATACTGGCAGCCTGTTCAGTTGTTCCACTTGCTAGCGCCTGGGCCGAAGATGATAGTTCACGTGATCCAATACTCACTTGTTCACTGGCACGACCCACCTGATTGATCGTATTACTGAGTGATTTAATGGAACTGTTAATACTATTTTTCAGATGATTCAGATCGCCTTTGTGCTCCTGAGTAACATGTTGGGTAAAATCACCTTTATCAACGAATTCCATGACACGGTTAACTTCACTGATCGATGAATGCAGCGTTTTAATTAGTATGTTAAAGGCATTAATCGTCTGCCCAATTTCATCGGTTCGAGAATGTTCCATTTGCTTTGAAAAATCCCCATCCTCAGCGACTGATGTCACCATATTTTGAAGATCGTAAAGTGGCGAAATAACCAATCGTGTCATCAGAAAACCAACTACAATAATCAAAAGAGATAAAATGATCAATGAGATTGCCAACATCCACCCCAGATTACCGATTTCACCAAATGTGTTTTCCATACTGGCTACTTCGATACCTTTTAAAGCCGATTGCAATACATCTGTCCGTTGTTGAATCATGGTTTCGATGTTTTGAATAGATTCAATATTTTTAATATACTGTTTGGTTAATCGTTCGACTTCAAGATTTGCCGTCTTTGCCTGAACCGCCATTTGCGCAAAGGGGGTGTTTTTAAGTGCCACAATATCTTTCTCAACATTTTGAAGGACCTGTTTAACAAATTCCAGCAAAGCTGCTTTTTTACCGGGATCCTTTAACATCTGATAAATTAAAACCTGAATCCTTAAGGTGGATGTTGTGTTAATATTTGCCCCTTGGATCACCATCCGTTCCAGAACAGAGACTTTATTCCGCTGCTTAGGATCAGCAAGTCTTTTGACTGTTAATCCAATATATTCATTGGAATTCCCCAAAGAAGCTTCGGTCAACTTCAGAATTTGATCGATTTTATTTGCATTCTCCCTGCGGATAAGGTCTGCTTTCTGAACATTTTCGTTAACCTCTTTCAGCCCATTAACAATTTCCTTTGTGTCAAAGGATTTTTGAGTCTGAAGATCTTTCAACAAACTCTGAATCAGGCTTGAGTATTCCTGCTGTGATATCTTCTCCAGAAAGTACTTATTGGTCTGATTAACAACCTTATTTAACTGCTCTGAAAATTGATTGATTCGGTCTGACTTGTTTCTCAGATTTGTCATTAATGTATTACCAACAGTTCCCATATACAAAAGTAATAAAAGAACGAGAACGGCTTGAACCAGACTTGGCAATAAAAATTTGTATTTTAGTTTCATATCTACCTTTTATTAATCAATTCATCTATTAAGAGACTAAGAAACTATAGTATAAAATACTACTTCCTAATATGCAAATAAATAACAATTTGACATATGATGAACTGAAGTTAAAAAGTTTACTAAAATCCCGCGAAAGAGAACCCTGTCGTATGAAAGGGGATTCATGGCAACCCATCTGATGCATATCGGAGCAAAGCGGGAGATTTATGAGTTACTGAAAGAACATCCGGAGGGTCTTAAAGTGAATGAAATAGCGTCGAAACTCAGTTTGCACCCGATCCACGATGATAAAAAGCATAGTGGATCGGGTCCAGATGACTAAATAAAACTATCTGAGTTCCTTTTTCAGCACTTTTCCGGTGGGATTTCGGGGAAGCTGTTCTATGATTTCTACGATCTCAGGAATCTTGTAAGCTGCAATCTTGTCAACCAGAAACACTTGAACCTTCTCTTGATTGAGAATGCCAGGTTTAGTTTCTTCCAGGACAGCTTTAACTCTCTCACCCAAGGCTTCATCAGGAATTCCGACAACTGCCACCGCCACAATATCAGGATGGGCTTCCAGCACCATTTCGATCTCGCGGGGATAGATATTCTCACCCCCTCGATTAATCATGTCCTTCTTGCGATCGACAATATAGAGAAAACCATCTCCATCCTTATAACCGATATCACCCGTGCGAAGCCAACCATCGATCAATGTTTCTGCGGTTGCTTCCGGCTTATTCAGATACGATTTCATATTGGCTTCCGACCGGATACAAATTTCACCTCGATCACCTGTCGCCAGGGGTTGAAGGTGTTCATCCAGAATTTCAATCTGTTGCTCTGCAAGCGGTTTCCCAATGGACCCCACTTTACGAATGCCTTTGGGAGGGTTCGCAGACGAAACCCCTGTTCCTTCAGTCAGCCCGTATCCTTCTATAATATCAACATTGAATTTTTCTTTGAAACCCTTGATCAGATCAACAGACAGAGGTGCCGCACCACAAAATGCCCATCGGAGCTTAAGTTCCGTCATATCAAGCGTGGAGGGGTCAATTGAATAGTAGACATAATTGTACATGGCCGGAACCCCCATTAAAATCGTAACATTATTCTCGATAATTGCCGGCCAGAAATCCGTTGGGGAAAATGCTTTTCGAATGCTTAAGGTTTGACCGCAAAATGTCAGAGGAAAAGTCCAGACACAAATGGGATTGATATGAAACATCGGCAAAAGTATCAACATCACATCATTACCGGTAACCAGACCTAACCGGGCCATATCACGACAAATCGACAACTGTCCCCGATTAGTTAGCAGAATGCCCTTGGGCTGCCCGGTTGTACCTGATGAGTAGAGTAACAAAAAAGGATCATCCAATTGTTGAGGTACCAATACATCCTCATCGGAAAAATCATCCATAATTCTACTCAGAGTTGACTCAGTGGGTACTTCTGGATGGTCTACATCTGATTCAACCTCAACAATCATGGGCTTATGAGTGGCCAGTTCAACCCCTTTGGCAAATTCCATGATGAAATCACTCCCCACAAATACAATCGCGGGTTTTGAATCATCCAGCACATAAGCAATTTCCGGTGCCATCAAAGCAAAGTTTATGGAACCGGCAATCGCGCCCAGTTTTTGAATCCCGAACATGCAATCATAAATTTCCGGAGAGTTCATGATCATTAAAGATATGGTATCTCCCTTTTTTACATCGTAACTCTTAAGGAAGTTTGCCACCCGATTAGATCTTTTCTGAGTCTGCTCATAAGTAATCTCCCGACCATAAAAAGTGACATGAATTCGGTCAGGGATCTCCTGAGATCGAATGGTTATCATCTCTGCAATACTACTGAATTCTGTTTGCAGGCCATTCAGAAAACTGAGTTCTGTCAGGGAGATCTCAGAATTTGTTGTTGAATCTGCTGAATTTGACATCTGTAATCTCGATTTGAACGTTTTTAAAAATAAACTAGCTCCCTTCGAAAAGTCTTCGTGGATTTTCTTTGATAATGGTCTGGATCTGCTCATCTGTTACACCATTCTCTTTTAAATGGGGAATAATGTTAAGAAACAGATGGGTCGGATTCCAATTGGCGATGAGAGGCAGAAACTGCTCTGGAATATTTAATGGTCTTCCCAGCCAATTGATAATGAAGTCATGAGAAATCATCATCTGGTTGGCATACCCCTGCTTAATCAAATCAATCATCACTGGGTACCGCTGTTCATCCATTGGACATCCCACCAAACCCTGCAGACCCATTCGGTCCCAGGATACATACACCCCTTTTTTAAATGTATCGGTCTGATATTCCAAATCAAGATTATCGCTCATATGTCCAATCTGAATTTTTTTCGGGTCAACACCCGCTTCAATCAGCAGAGTCGCCTGATCAGGCCCCATGCTACCCTCTTGAGTATGGGTGATAATAGGTACACCGGTTTCCTGCTGAACTCTGGCAGCGGCGGCTAAAATCATCTTCTCATAGTCGGTAATTTCGCCTTTGCTGGCACCAATTTTGATCACACCCGCCTTAATCCCTGTTCCCTGGATACCAATGGTAATTTCTGTCATAAAGAGTTCGTAGAGCTCTTCAGAAATATCGTTCAGCGAACTGCGTAATTTCCAATAAGCCGCTGACCCCTCACCTTCGTAATAGTAACCGGTGGAACAGATAACGTTGATTCCGGTTTTTTCTGAGACCTCACGATAAATCTCCGGGCATCTTCCTCCATCATTCGGTGTTGCATCAACATAACTGACCAAGCCCAGTTCTTTCAGTTGATTGAAAACGGGAAGAGTGGCCTCAACAATGGCCTTTTTATCAAAAGGGGCAATCGTCTGATCTCCCTCCCATCCGGGATAACCGTAGAGGATATGCTCATGCATTAATGTCGTTCCCAATTGATCTGAAGGTAGGGAACCGGTAACCGTGTTGATTTGTTTGATTGTCATTTAATCTTCTCCATTTTAAACTGAATTAAAAAACGATGATTTCCAACGATAAAGATGCCATTCCATCTCATTACTCAAACAATAATCTACCCAAAGTGAATTCATCACAAAAAAGTAAAAATGTCAAACCGTTGACAAGCTTTAATATTCATCAAAGCGGTGAACAACAGATTTTTTTATCAGAAAACAGTTGGCCAATTGGCCAACAGATGCTCACTCTTGCCCTGATTCTTTAATTGTGTCAGTTCCAGCGATTTAATGATTTTATCCCTTGTCTCATCCGGCCGAATCACATCATCCAGATAGAATAGTCCGGCAGCCCTCCATGGCGTACTCACTCTTTTTAACTCTTCCATAATGGCCTTTTTCATCTCAATGGAATCTTTATTATCAAGATTTTCGGGCCCAACCATCACATTTGCAGCCACTTCAGGGCCCATAAAACTAATATCTGCACTTGGCCAGGCAAAGAAAAAATCGGCACCCATGTCTGCTCCACACATGTTACAGTTCGCCATTCCATAAGATTTTCGGACCACAATGGATATTTTGGGAACTGTGACTAATGAAAGTGCCTGGATAAAATTCATAATTTTCCCTGGCATTTTCTTTTCTTCCGCAGCCTTCCCTACAAAAAAGCCAGGTGTATCATGTAGAAAAATCAGTGGAATATTAAAGGAATCACATAAACAGAGAAAGCTGATACATTTATCACATCCCTCAGGCCCCATAGCTCCAGCAAAGCGGGAAGGCTGGTTGGCAATAATCCCAACACTCTTTCCGTCAATTCTGGCGAGTGTGGTAACCACCGCCGGGGCGAAATCGGGTTTAAGTTCGAAAATTTCCTCATTATCGACAATCGTTTTAATTAGCCGGCAAATATCATAGGATTGGTTTGACCTTTCCGGGAGGATTGTCAGTAACCTTTCTTGTCTTAGAATTGCGTCGTTATCAGGTGCTGCAACTTCCGCTACTTCATTCGAATTTGAAGGGAGATAAGAGAGAAATTCTCGAACCAGCTTGAAACAGTCCTCTTCATCTTCAGCCGTTCGGTCCACCTGTCCAGTGGTTTCAGCGTGGAGTTTCCAACCGCCCAGCTCCTCATTCGTTACTTTTTCATTCGTCGCAATTTCCAGTACGCGTGGACCCGAAACAGCCATACATGATCCTTTCACTTGTACGACAAAATCTGCCATTGCAGCCATCCAGGAAGGATCACCAAAACATTCTCCTGCAATGGTTGCAACCATGGGTATTTTCCTTAAACGAAACCCCACCCGATTGGAAATCGTCATTGAACTCATTCCGTCTGAACCTTGAATATCCGGAATCCTTGCTCCTCCGGCTTCGCCCAGATTAATCAAAGGAAATCCCTTATCAATCGCAAATTCTATGACTCGAATGGCCTTTTTATGTCCAATTCGACCACCACTGCCAGCTAAGACAGTTACATCATTCGCAGATATGGCAACCGGACGATCATCAATTTTACCAAATCCACCAATTTTACCATCAGCAGGCGTTTTTTCTTCCATTCCGGGAACATCTGAATGAGCCAATGCGCCCAACTCAAAAAAGGAATTACTATCTAATAAAAGATCGATTCGTTCTCTGACACTTAAATACCCTCGCTGGTGCTGAAGAGCAACTTTCTGCTCTCCCCCCATTTTCAGAGCTTTGGTTTTTCTTTTTTCAAGCTCTTGAATATCATTATTTATTTCCATGGTGGTTTTATACCGCAAAAAGGCTAACTAACCTAATATTATTAAAGATTGGCTGGCTTCAACTGAGTCACCGACCTTTACTTTGATGTCACTGACGATGCCTTCACAATCTGCAAAAATTGTGTTTTCCATTTTCATCGCCTCATGAATTAAAACTTCAGTTTCACGCGTTACTTTGTCACCCACCTGAACCAGAACATTGACTATCTTCCCTGGCATTGGGGATAAAATCTCTTTCATAATAAAAAATTTTGTAAAAAATTAACTTTCAGAGGAGTGGCAACTAAATGTTCCTGATTGTCTAAGTTACCCACTCCTGTTTCACCAAAAAAACAATCATCCAGTAAAAACTTGGAACCATTACAGTCCATATTTTTCAAAGATATATTGGTTATCTTCCCCGACACCACCTGACACCCATTTAATTCGGGGTGGTGTTTCTGTCATCTTGCCCGCTAGAGGAAGCGTTAAAAGTCCAAAAACCGGATGATCTAGTTGTTGAAAACTGTTTCTGACCTTCCAGTGCTCCGTATCCATCACTTCGTTTGCCGAAACCATTTTAGTGGTTACCGGCATCCCCCCCCCTTTCCATTTGGAACGTGCAGCTTTGGCCGAATAAGCTGAAAAACGTTTAAATATCTCATCATAGGTGAAATTTGCCACGGTTTTTTCTATCTCTTCATTCAGCTCTTTTACTTTATTCACATCATCTGTTATTCGATCTAACAATGACCTCCAGTCCTCCTCCATATCCCAGCGTCCTAGAATTTTCAGGGCAGCTCTAAAATCCTGATCTCTAAAACAGGCGATGGCCACATGTCCGTCTTTACATTTAAAAAATCCATATGGGCATAATCCATAATCTAAGGTTCCGTATCGAATTCTGGAGTGCTTCCATATATGGCCAAAAGTGGGAGGAATTCCGACACAGGATGAATATGCATCCGCAGTGGCAATATCCAGCATCTGTCCCTCACCTGTTTTTCTTTGGAAGAAAAGGGCCACCATCGCAGCTGTTGCTGCTTCAACGGCTGTCGCATAAGCGGCAGCATAAAAGCCCGCCCGCGTTGGCCAATTATAAGGTTCCGGTTCATCAGGCAGATCTCCTATCAAACCAGCAAGCCCTGACTCGGCCTGGCTGGTCAGGTCCGACCAAGGTATCTTTGTCTGTTTTTCTGCCATTGAACCAAACTGACCATAGGGTGTAATAGCGATATAAATTAGACCTGGATTTAATTCCACCAGCTGTTTATATCCCAAGCCTAACGCATCCATCTCACCCGGAGCAAAAGATTCTATCAACACATCTGCTTTGGAAATCAGCTTTTTCAATTTCTCCTGTGCTTCTGGTTCTTCTATATCCAGTATAATATGCCTTTTATTCCGACCCTCAATCAAAAAAGGAATTCCGACATCCTCCACAACATCACCATAGGGAGTCATTACCCGTGCCGGATCCCCCTCAACAGGTTCAACTTTAATCACCTCTGCTCCTGCTTCAGCAAAAAAACTGGCAGTAATAATGCCGGAAAAGTTAGCAAAACTCAAATCCAGCACAACTGTGTCTTCTAAAGCCTCTGTTTTACCTTCAGGCTTCATCAGCTCAGAAAGAGAATTGCCCCATTGAGAGATTTTTTTAACAGCACTTTTCTTCTTAAGATGCCGTGAATAAGTTCGCTCTTTGATAGTGTACCTCCGGTTTTTAGATTCGACTTTTATCCATAATACCCAAAATTTGCTCTAATAGTTAAATAGCGGGTCATTATCAATATCATAATAGACGGGCGGCTGTTGACCTACTTTAAAATCCCAGTATCCCACAGCCCTTTCTTTCTCCAGGTTTTGGATTTCAGCTTCAGAAAGCCCCAGCACGGTTTTAAAAACATAGCGATTATGATAGCCCAATGGCCGCGTTAACCATTTAATTCGGCTGGGTGTTTTACTGAGCAGGGTGGATGATAATTCCATGACAAAATCACCATACATATCATCTTTATATTCAACAACGTTTCCTCTCTCTTTACGCCATTCATCCTGGCTGATACCCAAATCATCCTTGACTGGAGCGAGTGGAAATCCAAATTGCCCTGCTAAATCCATCAATTCGTCACTTGTTTTAGTTAGAATCCAATCCGTTACAATCGGTTTTAACTCTTTGGTGTTTTCAGGTTTTAGACGATTAATCGCTAATGAGAATTGCGGGTTTGTAACCAAATACTCATTCTCTGACGCCTGACTCCACGCTTGAAACTGCTTGTCACTGGCAATTGCCAAAGCCACAAATTTGGAATCTTTTGTTTTAAATATCCCTGAAGGTGCCATAGTCGGGTCTTCACTTCCACTTCGCTGCAACTCTTTCCCCGTGGCTTTATTGTAGGTAAAATGCGGTAAGGCTCGCATTAAAATTTCGGCTTGAGCAATATCAATATACTGCCCTTTATCGATACGTTCTCTGGCGTTCAACGCGACCATAATTAACATGGCAGCATAGACACCGGGATAAAAATCGCCAAAAAAATCTGGCACCTTAAAATATTTATCCGTATCTGCATGTCCGGTCGCAGCCAGCATGCCACTGGCACCTTGGGCCAGTAAATCCCATCCCGGCATGTAGCGCAGTGGGCCGTATTGACCAAATGTACTGCAACTCGCATAGATAACCTTGGGATTGACTTTTTTAATATCTTGATACCCGATACCCCAAGCATCCACTGTTCCCGGCGAAAAATTTTCGATGACGATATCCGATTTTTCAGCCAGCTTGAGTATCATCTCTTTCCCTTTGGCCTTCTTAACATCTATTGCCACAAAGTACTTGCTATGATTGATAAAATGCCAGAACGGATTAGAGTGTTTCCAAAACTTCCCCCAATAGCTGGATGATCGCCAATAATCTCCCTGATGAGGAACTTCAACCTTAATCACCTCGGCCCCATACTGGGCAAGGGTCTTTGCTGCTGTGGGACCAAAAATCATATGAGATAAATCCAGCACACGGATTCCTTTCAAGGCTTCCGGTTTACTGCTTACGTCTTTATCCTTAAATAACCCTTTTGCGTATGACTGATAATCATGCTGCATATTTTTAACCTCCGACATAAGCTTTTTTCACCAGATCACTTTTTAAAAGCATATCAGCAGAATCTTCCAGGACAATATGTCCATCCTGTAAAACATATCCTCTGTCTGCTATTTTTAAGGCCGATTGGACATTCTGCTCAGAGAGCAACACCGTAATATTGTCATCGGTAAAGGTTTCAATGGCATCATAAATATATTTCATCATGACAGGACTTAATCCCAATGACGGTTCATCAATCAATAGTAATTTAGGCTGAGCCATCAAACCCCGGGCAATCACCAACATTTGCTGTTCGCCACCACTCATCAGACTGGCCCGTTGGTGAGTCCGCTCTTTTAAAATCGGAAACAGGCGATATACCTTTTCCAACGTTTTAAATCGACTGGACCAAACATGAGGCAAGCAGGCACCCATAAACAGATTCTCCAATACCGTCATAAAGGGAAATATTTTTCTACCTTCAGGAATCTGAGAAATACCCTGCTTGACAATTTGATTGGGAGAGTGGCCGGTTGTTTTTTTCCCCAGAAATTCTATTTCACCGTTGATCGATTTAAGCAATCCCGAAATTGTATTCACTAAAGATGTCTTACCTGCCCCGTTAGAACCTAATAAGGCAACAATTTCACCCTGTTTCACTTCTAAATTGATCCCATGCAAAACAGGTATAATCCCATATGACACTTGGAGATCATTAATTTTCAGCATCCTTTCCTCCCAAATAAGCTTCGATAACGCGCTCATTGCTCATTACCGTTTCCGGTTTGCCTTCATCAATTTTCTCCCCATATTGCAGAACCACCAGACGATCGGCTGCTTTCATAATGACTTTCATTACATGTTCAATCCAGAGGATGGTAACACCAAATTGTTCCTGAGCACTCCAGACCATATCCAAAGCTTTGGCTGCCTCACCTGGATTTAAGCCGGCCATTGCTTCATCCAGCAACAGCAGTTTGGGCGATGTAGCCAGTGCCCGAGCCAATTCCAGCATCCGTAATTCATAAAGCGTCAGATCTTTAGCCAGTGTATCCCGTTTTCCAAACAAGCCTACAAATTCCAAAAAGTAAGACGCATTCAAACCCGCATCAGATAACGTCATATTTTCACGTTTTTTTCCATTGATCACAGCCACGGTAACACCACCAATCGCTGTCATCGCATCAAAAGGTTGCGGAATCTGATAGGTTCTGGAAATTCCTATGTGACAGATCTGATTCGGTGCCAGATGGGTAATCTCTTTTCCTTGAAAACGGATTGATCCAGAATCGACCTTATATATACCACAGAGGAGATTCAATAGGGTTGTTTTTCCGGCGCCATTCGGACCAATTAAACCGATGATTTCATTTTCCTTTATAGAAAAACTGATATTGTTAACAGCAGTCAGTCCACCAAAACGTTTGGTAACATTTTTAATTGTCAGCACTGTTTCATTCCCTCCTTACACGCATCACTGGAAAATAATCCCGAGGATGGCGTTTGTGATACAGTCCATATAATCCTTCTCCACGAGGTAATATTACCAAAGTGATAATCAACACCAGGGGAAAAACAAAATAATTTGAAGTGCCTATACTCCGTAGTATCTCTTCCAAAAAACAGACAAAATAAGCCCCCGGGATCATTCCATACACAGAAGCTCTGCCGCCGATCATTACAATAATCAACATTTTGATCATAAAGTCGAGTGGCAAATAAGTCACACCGGCAAAAGTACGAAACGTATGAACAATAAACCAGCCAATAATCCCAGTTAGAATCGAAGGAAAAACATAGTAAAAAACCTTATATTTATTTACGTTCACTCCCATCATTAGAGCTACATCTTCATTTTCGTTAATTGATGCCATCGTGAGTCCAAATCGAGAATGACTGATTTTTTCAGCAACCAATAAAAAGAGAAGCATCAGAAATACCGAGAAATAGTAATATGCCACATAATTCCAGGTAACTCTCCCCAGACTAATGATCGGGTCCATCCCCATTAAACCTACTTCTCCCTTAAACAAATCACTAAAAATATATGTTAAATCCAACAAAGCCAAAGGTAATATCAAGGTTATCAGCGAAAAGTAAAGGCCCTTGGCAATCCAGGTAATGGGGCTCAACAATAAAGCAATGATCAGACAGATCAATATGGTTGCTAACAATGTAAAGAAAGGTGTAAAGCCCAGATGCAGATTTAAAAGTGCCGATGTATACCCTCCCAAGCCAAGGTAAAACTGTGGACCAAAATTCATCCGCCCGGTTCCTGTCATCTGTAGCGCCAGCGGAATCGTTATGGCCGCATACAGATTCGCCATGGTTACCATGGTCAAAATATTGGGATACCCTGAAATAAATAAGGGGAACACCAGCAGCAGTAAACTCCATAATATCGGATTTCTCCAATATCTCGGTTCGATGATCCATTCATACTTTTGTTGCTTCCACCGCATTAAAAGGCGATCCCGCTTTAGTTCAATACTTACCATATGGTTTCTCCTGCAAACAGGCCGCCACGTTTAAAAATCATCACAGCCAGTGTAATTATCAATGCACCAAATCCCATAAATCTTGATACATAAAAGAAACTGATGGACGCATGAATAAAGCCAATTAGATACGATGATATAATACTGCCTTTTAAATTCCCCAAACCACCCAAAATAGCAATCAGCATGGCTGTCATCATCAGACTGGAACCCATATGAGGATCAATACTCCAAAAAGGGGCAATCATTAATGTACAAATTGTCGGGGGAATAATGGACAAAACCATTGCCAGACAGTACATCCGGTTCACATCTGCACCTAACAATAGTGAAGCCTGTGTGCTTTGGCTCATGGCACGAATAATCAAGCCCAATCTTGTTTTTAGAAAAAACAAGATATAACTGCCAGTAACCAGCACACCAACCAATGCCGCAAACAACATTTGGTAAGAAATTCGTACTGCACCCAACTTAAAAGTGCCGTCAATGATTGTTGTAGGAAGATTAACACCCGCAGTGACGGGGTATAGGTAATTCGCCAGATGGCTCACCATCATAAACACCAGCATCGTCAATGTTAATAAAATTTCTTCCTGTTCCAGATACCGCTGAAAAATACCCTTATAAAAAACCAGCAGTGTAATCACAATCTGAAGCAGGATCATCAACAAAATACTGGGAATAATTCCCAAACCTGCATCCAGAAAAAACCAGGTTCCATAAGCCGCCAACACAAAAATAACACCATACCCCAGATGAAAAATTCTCAACACACCACATATTAAGGAAAATCCCAACGATATCAACAGGTAAATAGAACCCCATAAAAATGTGTAAACCAATACAGATTGTATTTTCACCAATAACATAAGTATCTCGATTGCAATGAATAACAATTCAACCCGCTTCTTAATAAATTCGCTCTTAAAACGAAGTTTAATGGAAGCGATTGACCCGGTTTAACCAAATAAAAACGAATCAGTAAATTCCAATAAGTGCCGAAGGTATGGTATTTCTGAAACCTTAGAAGCCAGGGATGGCTTCTGGAGCTCCACGGATGGATTTATGCGTTTCCTGAAATACCATACCTTTGGCACGGCGCCTGCTGAACAGTTTCATAAAAATAACTTATTTTCTGATTTCAACCGGAGATTGATACTCTTTTTGCTTATATTTGGCTGGATAAACAACTTGCATCTTACCCTCTTTGTTCCACTGAACAATTGGAGTTACATATTTTGGAGAAGGTAGATTGTAATGGTTTTTAGCGTTCCAGCCAATCGTACCCAAAACAGCCACTTCCTCAACCGTTTCCAATTTTGAAATGATGGTGTCAACATTTGTTAATGTTTTGCCCTCTTCCAAAGCCTTTTTAAATCCATACAACGTGTCATAGGTCGTATGAGACCCGAAGATGGGACCGACTTTATATTTGACATATAGATTCTGCATAAATGGAATGGTCTTGGCGGTAATCGGAACGGCGACCATCGATGATCCGACCATTCCACCCAATACCTTTCCATTTGTCATTTTCCAGATCGGAGTCATACCCGCCAAGCCGCCCCAAATTAGCCATTGGGTATCCCTGGCACTGGATTGTTCCCATTGTTTGATAAAGGAAGCCTGATCAACATATCCAATCACAGCATCAATTACCTCTGCCCCGGACGCTGCAATCTCTTCAAACACCGAGTTAAACATTTTTTGATCCAATGACAACGTTGTTTCATAAACGACTTCAAGCCCTGCCTCTTTGTAGATGTCAGCCAAACGAGGACTCACACCGGGGATTCCTTTGCGTAATGGTTTTGTCCACTCCATATCTTCATAAACTAATGCCACTTTCTTAATACCCATGGTATTTTTATAAATATCGGTAAACATACCACTAAAGATTTTCAAATAGTGGGTAGAGATAGCATAGTAGGTCTGAAATCCAAATTTATACTTCGGATAATTATCTCTGACACGCTGCCAGATAACATCGCCAGACCCGACTGTACTAAAGAAAATATGTGGATATTCGGGAAACAATTCGGCGCCGATCTCCATGCCGGCAACACCCATCTCCACCTTTTCTGCAATAATCACAGCCAGGACCTTATCCACCATCACCAGTTTTTTATAGATTTCCACACATTTGGGAATTTCTCCTTTGGTATCTTCAATAATCAGTTCAACTTTCTTTCCTAAAATGCCGCCATTGGCATTCATCTCATCAACAGCCATCTGGGCTGCACCTTTCGAGCTCAAGGAAAATGGAGACGAGAGATTTCCCATAAAACCGATCCGAATGGGTCCAGCGACTTCCTCTCGAATATTACCCACTTTGGCATCACTCTCCCAGGGCCATTTAAAAGCAAATACCTCAGAACTAAAAGTGACGATAAGTACAAAGATCATCAAAGCATTCAAACAATTGTGTCGTTTCTTCATTATGCCGTCTCCATAAAAACCATTTCGAACATTTTTGAAAAAGGAAACTGATTAATCAGTGCCCAGCGAACAAAGGATAAAAAATAGTCAGATATCTTGGCATTCCTGATACAACTACATTTCTTAATGTTATCTAAAACAAAATCATGATGATTTCTCTCACTGATATTCATAAATATTAGAAAAGCAGTCATATTCCTCACTACTGCCAGAGGTATACCAATAATAAATTTTCTATTTATACTACTGTTTTATTGAGCCAATCTTAAAGTTTCTATCTATTCTTGCTGTTACAAAACTTACTAATATTTGTATAATTCACGAATATTGGTTAAAATTGATTGACTTTGCAGATTTTGGCAAATAGAATTGCAAAAAATAGAAATATAAGTTCTTATTGGTCTTCGGCCATGCACTATTTAGCAATATATAACAATATACTATACTACAATGGATCCTATAAATTTAGTTTTGACAACAGCTTCGGTTTTCAACAGTGAATTTTCCATTGACTGGCTTCAAGAGATCAGCCAAGAGAAAGCATCCATCATCCTGCAAGCACTGAATCATGCGGAGAAATCGCAGTGGATTCAACATACCAGGCCCGGTTTTTATAAATTTACCGATGAGAGGCAACGCATAAAGATGTACGGAATGCTGACCACAGCAAAAAAACAACAACTTGAGGAACTCGTAGCGCAAATTATCATTCAGGAACTTCCAGAGGTTGCTGATGAAAACCGGCAATTGGCGAATCAACTTCTGAATATTCAAAATAATCTGGAAGGATGCTGTCGTTTAATTGAGTGGGGAACTTATTACAGACAAAGATACCAAATGAAAGAGGCCTTCCAGTTTTATGAGAAAGCTCTCAATGATATTGCCCCTATTCGCGAAAGCAAGGCTGATAAACTATTTATCAAAACTGCCATTCAATTTATGAAGGTTTCGACCCCGGCAGATATCCGCAGAATACGTCCGATTATCAATGCGGCCATGAAAAGAGCAGAGGTAGTTGGGGATACCTCTCAACTGGCTTTGCTGCAGTTATCACTTGCCATGAAAGAGTGGATGCTTTCGCGGTTCTCCAAGGCATTACGCCTTTATAATCTTGGATGGTCAGTAGCGCAGTCAATAGAGGATCCTGTTTATCGACGATCAGCAAATGTTTTTCGAATTTTCTTTCTTTATTGGCATGGCCAACTGCAAGAAGTTGTTTCAGATTATGAGAAATACGCTCCAGCAATTGAGGAGACACCCAAAAGTGATTATTCCTACATCTCTCAAATTATTGTCGGAGCCTGCCTAAGCCATCTCGGCCAAGTATCCCAAGGGTTAGGAATGATGGATGCCATTCGCAAACACTGCCTGGATATGGGCAATATGAATATGGCCTCACATGCAACATCCATCATGGGATTAATCTCTATAGAAATGAACCGCTATGAAGAAGCACTGGAATATCACAAAACAGCTCTGGAACTGGCGATTAAAGGACATAGCCAATGGATTCATATTTGGTCATTACTGGCGCTGGCGTACAGCTATTACAAACTGGGAAATATAAAACAATCTGTCAAAGCTTTGACAGAGTTTTCAACCCTTAGCCAACGGTTCCAGTTTTTACTTAGACCCATGCCTATGATAATGGATTTATGTTGGGAAATGGAATTAGGCAACTACCCCAAAGTACCAGGGTTAACCCTGGAAAATGAGATTCAACAGTCTCTAAAAACAGAGAATGTATTTCTTCAAGGCATCGCCTGTTATTATAAAGCACTATCTGTATTAAAAAAAGATCAGGGAAAAACGGATGGAGTCAAATATCTAAAACAATCCATTGAATATTTAGAAAAATCCGGCAAAACCATCCAACTCACTAAAAGCAAGCTTGAGCTGGCGCGCGTTTATCAGCAACAGGGCCAGCAGAAAAAATCGATTCCGCTGGCGACAGATGCCGTAAATTACCTATACACCATTGATTCCTTGTTGGTTCCAGATGATTTCCGATATATTTTAAGTCAACGTCAGCATAATGAAGAGTTGCTAAAAGAGATATTAAAACTGGGACAGGAAATGGCAACATTTCGTAACTATCGGGATTTAACCCGACACGTTATATCAGCGGTAAATAGATTAACAGGGGCAGAGCGGGGTGCCATTTTTCTGGTGGATTCTGTCTCAGGAGAATTACAATTGGAAGCGGCGAAAAATATAACCGCTGAGGCCATATCATCTGAGTCCTTTGAACCTTCCATGGAATTGATCCGTCATACCCTGAAGCACCAAAAAGGAGGTATCATTCATACAGACGAATCAAAGGCAGGTGTTTTGGCATCTGAAGCAAGCATACGCTCGATGATTTGCGTACCGATGATACTCAGAAACAAAGTTATTGGGGTTTTATACCATGACAATCAGATCTATAAATCCAAATTTCGGAAGACTGATTTAGAAACACTGAATTATTTTTCCACTCAGGCAGCCATTGCCTTAGATAATGCCAAGGCTTATCAACTACTGCAGGATCAATATCAAAAAGAAAAAGAAGAGAAACACTATTTTGAAAAACAGTATCTGGAAGATCTTAATTTTGAAGAGATCGTTGGCACCAGTTCCGGTATAAAAAAAGTTTTTTCTCATATCGAATCCGTGGCGGAAACAGATACCGCGGTGTTAATCACCGGAGAGACTGGGGTGGGAAAAGAGCTAGTCGCCAGAGCCATCCATAAAAATAGTGGCCGGAAGCAGGCACCATTTATTCGGATAAATTGCAGTGCCCTGTCTGAATCACTCATCGCCAGTGAACTGTTTGGTCATGAAAAGGGTGCCTTTACCGGGGCCACCCATAAGCGAACCGGCCGTTTTGAGCTGGCAGATGGAGGAACGCTTTTTTTAGATGAAATTGGTGATATTCCCCTGTCAGTTCAAGTCAAATTGCTGAGAGTTATCCAAACCAAAGAGTTTGAGCGTGTCGGGGGGCAAACTACCCTACAATCTGATTTTCGTCTGATGGCAGCAACCAACCGGGAACTTGAACTTGAAGTTCAAAAAGGTGAGTTTCGCATGGATCTATTTTATCGCCTTAATGTTTTTCCCATCCACGTTCCCCCTCTAAGAGAGAGGAAAAATGATATATCTTTACTGACATATCATTTCCTAGAGATCTACGCTAAAAAGCTCAATAAAAAAATCAACCAAATCTCAACCCAGGAAATGAAAACCCTGGTCAACTACCATTGGCCAGGAAATATCAGGGAACTGGAAAACTGTATCGAACGGGGGGTTATATTAAGTGATCATACCACATTCCGGCTGCCACCCATGGACATCCAACCCGTCTCCTTTGCCCAAGAACCTACCATACTGACTCATCAGGATGCCGAACGTGCCCATATTGTGAATATACTGAAAAAAGCATCAGGGAAGATTTCGGGTAAAAAAGGAGCCGCAATCCTGCTGGATATTCATCCGAATACCTTACGCTATCGCATGAAGAAGCTGGGGATCAACATCCAGCGAAATCCCAATACAGAATAGAAATGCATTCTTAAAGTAAAGGCTAATTTTCCTGGATCAACTTGCCGCAAGTTTTTTATCAAACCATTGAATAACATCCTGATAAACATCCTCTCTATTGGTTTCGTTGAGCATTTCATGCCGGGCATCAACATACAGTTTCAATTCAACATCTTTAATTCCAGCATTTTTGTATATTCCAGCGGTTTTTGCGACCATCTTTCCTTTGGTTCCTCCCACAGGATCCATTTCACCAGAGAATATATACATTGGCAGGTCTTTGGGAACTTTTTGTGTGTTTTCATTTTTAAACATTTCATTCAAACCGGTGAAAAAATCAAAAAAGAACCCTGCTGTAAAAACGGCCCCACAATAGGGATCGTTCACATACAAATCAACCTGCTCATCATCCCTGCTGAGCCAGTCAAAATCAGTCCTGGCAGGATTGTATGGTTTATTAAAGGCACCAAAAACCATCCCGTCCAGAAGTTTACTGGGAGCTTTTCTACCTTTAATTGCACATTGAATTCGGGCCAGCATCGCTGCAACAGCCCCAAGAAGACCAGCACTTGCAGTTGTGCCTGACAAAACAACACCTTTCAGATCATCTCCAAACCGTGTTATATAAGTCCTTGACAGGAGGGATCCCATACTATGCCCAAATAAAAAGACCGGTAATCCAGGATTTTCTACCTTGATGGTATCGGTTAAGAGTTTCATGTCATCAACAACCACATTAAATCCATCTTCATCAGCGAAATAACCAACATTTTCCAGTGATCCAGCTGTCTTCCCATGTCCACGATGATCATTACCATACACCACATACCCTGCTTCCACTAATTTTTCAGCGAATTCACCATAGCGGAGAATATGTTCCGCCATTCCGTGTGCTAATTGAATCGCGGCTTTAGGCGCGTTGTCAACTGGAGCCCATTTGGACACATAAATAGATTGATCAAATCTACCCGTTAATTGAAAGTCGCTCTGTTTCATTGGTTTTCTCCTTATTTCCGGTTAGCAAACCCTTGCTGATGCATGAACTCAAACTTTACTTTATCGATGTAAACTTTTCAGGATTATGCGTAAGTTGTCAAGCTCAGTCTTTACACAGTGATAGTTCCGCCATTATTAAGCCTGAGTTTTTTATTGAGAAATGATTTTGTTCCTTTCCTGCTCTTTATCGTCAGTTAAAAAGTCAGCATTCAAAAGAGCAGATATACATTCGGTTGCATCTCCTTTTTTATAATTCAGTTTCAAGAATCGTCGTGTACTTGACCACCCATCGCTGCACTGTTGAATGGTCAACATCAATTCCTCGTGCTTCCATTAGTTCCTCAATATCCCTGTAACTCAAGGAATACCTGAGATACCAGAAAACTGTCTGGAGAATTATACATTTTGGAAAATGAGATCCTTTGAAGGTTAACAAAGACATTCTGCTTCCTTTTCAAAATAAGAAAAAGACTGACAAAACTCAGCGAATAAGTAAAACGCGACTTTGCGACAGAACCGAGGGCGTTGCAGAGGAAATAGATTATCAGTATATTTTTATTTTTTTTTATAGATTCGCTTTGGGATCTTTGGTTCCCAATGGCAGGTGGATGATAAATTTAGCACCAGAGCCGAGAGTGGATTCTACTGACATTTCACCACCATGATTTTCAGTGATAATGAAATAAGAAACAGAAAGCCCCAGGCCTGTGCCCACACCCACTTGTTTTGTTGTATAAAATGGTTCAAACGCTCGTTTGAGAGTTTCATCATCCATTCCAGGACCATTATCTTCTATTTCCAAGCGGACAATTTTTTTAATTTCTTCGAGGTGTATCCTTACAGTAAACATAGGTTTCTGTGTTTTTGATTCTTGCATAGCCTGGGCGCCATTACGCAGGATATTGAGTACCACCTGCTGAATTTTACCTGCTTCACAGAAAACAGGAGGAACATTACTATCATATTCCCTTTTAATCTGAATCATTTTGAAATCGTAGTGCTTCTTTAAATCAAAGTCTGTAGCTGCCAATTCAAAAGTTTTATCGATGAGTTCAGAAAGAATGTGCGCAGAAATATGAGTATCACTCTTTCTGGCAAAACTAAGCATATTCTTCACAATAACTGCCATCCTTCGGCCTGATTCGTTTATAGATGAAATCATACGCATAATGCCTCTTTTTTCCATAAAAGCATGGATATCATTTATATCGATACCAATTTCTTCAGCGACAACGAGGTTGGCCGGCATTTTGATATCAGTGAGCCGATTGGTTACTACCTCAGTGTATTGCATAAGGCCAGCCAAAGGATTGTTAATTTCGTGGGCCATACCTGCAGCTAACCCCCCGACTGAGAGCATTTTTTCACTCTGAACCATCATCTCTTCCAGGTGAATTTTTTCGGTAATATCATCAATCCTGATAACGACACCTTCCACACCATTTGCGGAAAGAGGATAAATCGTTACATCGTAGAAGTACATACCCTTTTTCGATTGATGTGGTCTTTTCTGTTCATAAATTACGGTTCGGGTTTCAATGCTTTTTGTAATTTTGTCCATTTCGGATTTCATTTGCGGCAATATGTCTGAAAATATTTTCCCGTGAGCATCGTCGGCTTTTATCCCCGTAGTAGTCTCAGCTGACTTATTCCAGTGTGTTATTTTTCCGCCAGCATCTACCCCGATCAGCATAGATGGCATTGAATCGACAATATTGTTAATGTAATTTTGGGCTTTACTAAGTGCAAGTTCAACTTTTTCCCGTTCATCAATTTCATTTTTTAAACTGATAAAAGTATTGTCCAGCTGAATCGTCATTTTATTAAAAGCAATGGTAAGTTCTGATATCTCATTTATTGCTTTCCGTTTTATATCCTTTTCGTCAATGGGTATCCCATGTTGATAATCTCCTTTTTCTATCTGCCTGGCCATATCCGTCAGTTTTTCTATTGGAGATACGACTGAATGAACAACAAGATAGAGAACTCCAATCGCCAAAATAACACCGACGAATACGACAAACAGGTTTATGAAAATTATCTTATTAATACCAGAAGTTATCTCTTTATAGGATCCACTTACTCCCAGAGACCATTTAACTGTCGAAATAGGAGAAAAAGATATAAATTTTCTTCCTTCTCCGTCAGAATAAGTGGCAAAACCTGTTTGCTGATTGATCATTGCCTGCGCAACCTGACTCAATGACTGAACAGTGGAAAATATCGCCAGGTTATCGGTCAGAATACGTTCATTCTGATTGTGATGAAGAAATAGTCCATTTTCATTAATTACAAAAATAGAACATGGTGTACCCGTATTTATATTGCTGATAGCTTGAAACAGATTTTTAAGCGGTAAAACCAACGCGACAATCCCTACTACTTTTGGCTCTTGATTGGCAACAT
>Ga0307989_1000382_pt1 | contig 29512 bp, 21 predicted proteins | sample EllFjometagen185_FD_203164 | JGI IMG/M metagenome (GOLD analysis project Ga0307989, IMG submission 203164) | Marine microbial communities from Ellis Fjord, Antarctic Ocean - #185 | ecosystem: Environmental > Aquatic > Marine > Unclassified | place: Southern Ocean | collected 2014-10-08 | reverse complement strand
GGAGATCTGGTTCGAAGCAATAATGCTCTCTACCGGGATATGGTATACCCAAGCCTGCTCTTTGATCAACCGGGCAAAGTGTCTTCCTAAAGATGTTCCGGTAGAACGGTAATCCGCCTCAATGGACTCCATTTCTGTTTCCAACGGAAACACAACCCTTTCATCCGACTCTGCCATCTCCGGAATGAAATCAATTTGAATATTATTCTCTTTTTCAGTGTATTTGACCGGGGCTGCCTCCACCTGCCACAACACCGTTTTGCGAGGCACTCCAAAACAGTGAAACGCATTGGCCGCAGCCAGCGCGCTTAAATCCTTTCTGGAAAGACAATTGTTTTTCAATAAACCGTCCAGACTTTCCCAGCTTCTCTCCCTTTCTCTTTGAGCCACGAATGCCCGGGCAGCACTTTCACTGAGATCCCGCACCCTGTCCAACCCCAGTCGAATCGCAAACTGACCCGGTTTAACCGCTTCCAGAGTTGATTCCCAACAGGAATGATTCACACAAACCGGTTTAACCACAACGCCGCAGTGTCGGGCTGTTTTGATCAGGGTGTCGGGTTGGTAAAACCCCATGGGCTGGGAATTCAGCACCGCCGTAAAAAAAACCGCCGGATAATGGCATTTTAAATAACAAGATACATAAGCCAACAAGGCAAAAGAAGCCGCATGGGATTCTGGAAACCCGTAACTGGAAAACCCCTGAATCTGCTTAAGAATCTCCTGGATAAAATTCGGGTCAATATTGTTTTCCACCAGACCTTCTGTCAGTTTCACCACCCATTTTCCGATATTCCCTTTGGCCGAAAAAGAACCGATATTCTTTCTGATTTCATTGGCCTCACCGGCCGTAAAATTTCCGATGGCAATCGCCACCCGCATCAGCTGTTCCTGGAAAATAATCGTTCCATAGGTTCGTTTTAAGATCGGTTCCAATCTCGGGTCAGCGTACACCACCGGCTCCAGCCCGTTTCGCCTTCGTAAATAGGGATGTTTGATACCAGCCAGAATGGGTCCGGGGCGAATAATCGCCACCTGAACCACCAAATCATAAAAATTGATTGGTTTTAAGGCTGGCAGACTGGCTCTCTGAGCAGCAGACTCAATTTGAAATACACCAACGGTATCCGCTCTTTGGATCATCTGGTAAGTCTCTTGATCATCCGGCGGAATGGTCGACAGGGTCAGCTCTTTTTGATAGTGCTGTTTGATTAGCTGAAAGCACTTTCTCAGTGCTGTCAGCATACCCAGAGCGAGAATATCAATTTTAAAAAACCCCAGTGCTTCAATATCATCCTTGGACCACTGAATAACCGTCCGGCCTTCCATGGTTGCCGGTTCCTGTGGCACCATCCAGTTGATCTCCTTATCGGACAGCATAAATCCGCCGGAGTGGATACTTAAAAAACGGGGGAAAAGTAAAATTCTTGCGGAAAGATCAGCCCAGAGTTTCCAAGTGTGGTCTGCCATCTGAATACTCTCTTCACCGGACCCCATTTCCCGTTTTACCTGCTGAATCACATCCCCATCCGCTTTTGTACGGGCAGTAATCATCCCCAGTGACTTAGCCACCCGGTCAATGATTTCCGGTGGTACACCCAGCGCCTTACCGGTGAACCGCACCGCTCCCCGCGACTTAAATGTCACTACATTACAAACCATGGCTGCCTTGTCTCTGCCGTAACGGTCATAAATATAACGAATCACCTCTTCGCGACGCCGGTTTTCAAAATCCACATCAATATCCGGTGGATCCCCCCTTTCCACCGAAATAAACCGTTCAAACAGCAGATCAAATTTTTCCGGGTTCACAGACGTAATACCGAGGACATAACAAATCGCACTATTAGCCGCACTTCCTCTGCCCTGGCATAGGATATCCTTTGACCGTGCCCAGGCAACAATATCCCAAACCGTCAAAAAATAGTCGGCAAACTGCAGGGTTTCAACCAGTGAGAGTTCGTGTTTCAATAGCTTGGAAATTTTGGTGGGCAATGGTTGGCCAAACATGGCCTGGGCATTTTGCCAGGTTAGCAGCTCTAGATACTGTTGAGCGGTATATTGCGGCGGAATCATCTCTTTGGGATAATGATACCGCAGTTCTACCAGGTCAAAATTGAACATGTCAGCCAACTCCTCTGAATTGGCCAGCCCCTTTTTAAATCCGGGAATTTCCCCGTATATTTTATGCAAAACAGCCGGTGAATGAAGACAACGCCGGGAATTAACAAACAGATGCTCGGTAACTTCATCCAGAGGTTTGTTATGTCGAATCGCGTGAAAAAGATCACTGATATCCTTGCTCTTTCGGTTGGCAAAAAAAGCATCCTGACAAAACAACACCGGCGATGCCAACCCACTGGCCAGCTCCAACGTCGGCATAATCCACTTATCTTCCACCCGGTTCAGATGTCTGCTGGCCGCAAAATAAAATCGTCCGCCAAAATGCGCTTTGATTCGACCAAAATGATTCTTCAGACGTTTCAGGTCCTTCCCCTCTTTCCGGCGAATCAACCCCCTCATCGGCTGTATCGCAACCAGATCGTCAACCGGAGCAGACAACAGGTAATCCAGCGGCAGATTTGCCCCATTTTTTCCACCCCGATGGCTATACGTAAGCAACTGACAAAGATTGAAATAACCGGCATGGGTTAACGCATATAAAATCAAGGTATTCTGATAATAGATTGGCAGTTCATGGTCTTCATCCAGATGAACCTCAGCACCATTGTACAACGTCAATGAAATATCGGGTTTCTCTCCTTTCAACTCCTTCAGGTCACTATAACTCCTGGCAAGCCCATAAACGCCATCATAATCCGCAATTCCCAGCCCCCGATATCCAAATTCAATCGCCCGGGTAACCAGCTCTTTCGGGTGTGACGCCCCCACCATAAATGAAAAGTTTGTATGGCAAATCCATTCATGCCAGTTTTCAACCGAAGATCCCATGTTGATACCCGTTCCCTGCCGAATCCAGAAAATCCCAGACAGCATTGCCATCTGGATCGATATATTTGAAATAACAGTACTACATGAGATATTTTTTCACCCCATTCATAGAGAATTTCAAACTTAAAAGTGACTCAATCATCAATATGATGGTATACATTTGTTCACTTTTATGCAAGGAAAAACACTCCTAAAAATTGAGCCGCAATAAGAGAAAATAAGAAGCGGTTAAGCGATGATTTTTGTTACCGGCAATCGTCAGAATCAATATCGAGAATCAATGAGATCGCTCTTTTTACTTCCCGCATTTGGTTGTCTGCTATTTTACCAATACACCCCATAAATCGATTATGGCTAATCGATCTAATCTGAAAGCAATCAATTGCTGATTTTTTTTTGAGTCTGTTTTGATCATCCGGTGCAATCACAACAAAAAAGGGATTCTCTTCCCAATGTTTTTTCCAACCGGTAATCGGTACAACAATAGAAAGTTTTAGGTTCTTTTCATGCCCCGGGTTTAATACAACTACAGGTCTTTTTTTCCTAATCTCATCTCCAATAGTCGGATCAAGATTTACCCAACATAGTTCACCTGTCTTCAAAGTCTTCTCCAGCTATTGACTCAAAATGGTTTTCATACATGGTTTGACCCATCTGTTCCATTGCCAGATTCCTTTTAATTTCACGAAGTTTCCTTCGATCGGCTTTTATCTTTTCTTTAATTGCATCTCTCATATATTCACTATAATTATTATAGTTCAGTAGTTTATATGCGGTTTTTATAAACTCATAATCTTCCCGGTCAATTTGAAATTTCGCCTGGGTCATCATAGAAGCCTCCTGTTTAGTTATTGACTTTAATAATAGTACCAATATTAAGGCACAAAAACAAGACCCAAATTATCGTACTAATATCCGGTTAAATAGTTGTAAACCATTTAACCTGCTCATGCCAGTTTTCAACCGAATATTCCATGTTGATACCAGTTTCCTGTTGAATCCTGAAAGATCCAGACGGCATTGCCGTCCGGATCAATGTGTTTAAAATAGTGTCGTTCTAAAATAGGTGCCGTGCTGTTCTTCCACCATTTATCCATGGTGCTTTCCAGAAATTGCCCAGCCTGGCTGGAATCCATCTTTTTTAGCGGTAACGGCTTGCGGCGAATATACAAGGGTCTCTCTTCTGCCACAGCGTTCAGGGAGCGATCACTTTCTGATTCCCAACCAAACGCTGCTACTGACGTTTCATCTTCAATGGCATAAGAGTCCTCCGGCAACCAGTCCTTTTGTAGATAAAATCGATCTAGGTTAACCGGTAGTTCGTTTTCCACGCGCCGCAATATCTCGTTATCTGTCTCTTTCTCCTGAGCCTCGCCAAAGATATCGTAAAAAACATTGGGGATAACCAGAGTTGCGGTCAATTGAAGCTCCCAGTTTAACACCGATGGTGTTGCATATATCTCTTCATTTGATGACTCCGGGGGGAATGCTTCCCGCATGGCCGATTCAAAGGCGTATTTGGCCTGCAAAATAGTGGTCAGATGGTTTCCTTTTTCCCGTTCCAGATCGTGGGGATTTCTAAAGCAGATGGGAATCTGCAGTTCCAGCATATTCTCTAAAACCACTCTCCAGTCGATTCGGTTCACATGTTCACCGCTCACCCGCAGACTCCCCGCAAGCTTGTCCAAGTCTTCGTTTAAGAAAGGCACCAACTGTTCCCAGGAGATCAGCGGATAGTCCAGACAACGATTCACCACCGGTGGATCCCCAAACCGGTACTCCCGCCAGGGAAAACCCGTTTGACCCGGAGAGACCTCCTCCGGATTTTTCTCACCATACATCCAACCCCACAGCCTGGCTGCTTCCACCCCAAACCGTCGCTTCATTCCACTATAATTTAAAATTTTCATCGCATCCGGCCGATTCAATCCCAACCGTACAGCTGCCTGTTTCAAGCGACGGGACCGCTTTCTAAATGGCGCCGGTTTAAATCCCCTGACTTTTGCTTTGTCAAAATGATTTCCAATCACCTCTTCACCTTTCCACCAGACATCCCAGCTCAGCTCTTCCAGCAAGGTACGACCAAACCGGCTCTTTTCCAGAATCAACCCCCGCACATTTCTTTCCATCATGGCGTACAACATCAACACCGAAATCCAGGGGTGGCTGGCGCATGCCGCACGATAAGCCGGTGAAAGGTCCGCGACTTTCGTCGGTTCCAGATCCATGGTCTCCCCAAATACACGTCCCAGCATCCCTCGCCACAATGCGACCGCCGTTGAATTTGAAGCGGATGCCCTGCTTTGCCAATAGCCGTAAAACCCTGACATATCCAGAATCCAAACGTCTTCAGACCATCGCATCACCGTGGCCGTTAGAGAATGCAGCTTTTCCGGATCACTTTCGCCGGTTTCCAAAGCGATATATATTTTTGCCTTTTTTGGTTTTAACGGCGACTTCATTTCAGAACCTCTTCCTTAATGGACAATTGACGATCAGACAACCCCCTGATCACTTTGATTATAAATTCACCTGATGCATGTTTTTTCCAGCAATTCATCCTCAGGTTTGCCCAGATATTTCCCTGACGGTTGGTCAGAAAAAAATGTCTCAGCAACATAATCAACTGATGATTCTCCCGAGCCTGCCGGCTCAGAAAAAAACAATCTTCTTTGGAAAACCTCGGCGGAGAATCCAGCACAATTAATTTAAATAGGGGATTGATAATCGCCCGTTTCAGATCCTGCAAAGGTTTCCGGGAGTTGGTAAAAACAATTTTTTCCGGTGATACCCCTCTGGAAAACCACGCCGGCGGGAAAACCTGAAAGTTCTCATGACACGAAATCCATAATGTCCACACCGGTTTTATCCGGATCCCGCAGGTGGCATTGATCAGATACTTTAACATCAAAACCCGACCTTCCCGGCCCAGCGGCATCCCGAATTCAGTCACCCCGCCAAACGGAATTCCCCCCTCCAGAAATGTATCAATCTCATCCACACAAGCGGCAAGTTTCTGAGGAGGATTTTTCACTGCTTCCACCGAAAAATTCAAATGTGGAAAATGAGCCGACAAGTCCCCGCGCACTTCTTCAGCTTTGTTTTTAAAGGATTTCATAGATAATTTAGTTTTTTTTAAAAATAACAAAAAGCATACGTCATAAGCTTAACAGTAAACATATGTTCACCTTATTACAAGTAAAAAGCCCTAACCCTTTATTATGAAATGGAATGCCGATTTGATAGGATTTCAGACTGAAAAACACCATTTAATTAGAACGCAGTCTTAACTGGTGCCTGAACGAAAAGCCCCTATTTTTTTGAGTATAGCCTGGTTTTTAAAATAACATTCAGTATACAAGTTAAGAAGCCGTCAGTTGTCAGCTCCCCAACGGGCAAACCCGCACAAAAATAAAAGCAACAAGCTTTAAATCACAGAATCGCGGTAGTTTGGAGCTTGTTCTTGCCTGTTTCTCACTTACAAGGTCCCTGAGCGAAGTCGAAGGGACAAAGTGTTCTGAAAGAGTCCCTTCGACTTCGCTCAGGGACCTGATTGGAGAAAGTTTGGGGCCGGTTTTTGCCTGTTTGTTACTTAAAAGCGATCATCCTTCAGTAAAACAAACATTTTTTCAGTCACTTAACCCTTAAAACAGGGTAAGTACCTTAACAAATTACTTCCTGCTGAAAAGACGCAGAAAATATTTTATAAGGGACTGAAAGCTGATGGCTGATGGCTGATTACTAATTACTGAAAGCTTGAATCTTCATTATGGATCTAAGTCAGCTAAATAAATCGTAGCTGATTTTTACAGGGTTTTCGTTCAGGCACTAACCAACCGCTAAAGATGGAGTCAACACGTCGTTTTATGTTTTCGAATCGACTTGACAGTTGAAAAGCGAGAGATTAGAATTGCATAATTAAAATATAAGGATCGTTTTTTATGTCCACGCAGAAGAATGCCAGCGTGGGCAATTCATAATGTTGAATAGATGAATGTTTAAGTTCAAAAATTCTGGAATCAACCCAATGACGGAATATATCGTTGCCCACCCTACAATTTTCCAGCAGCACATAATTTTAAACCCCGAAATATGTGCAAGTATAGTCAAAAAATCAAACTAAAATGGATAAAGAAATCAAGAATACGATTTTAGTAGTCGATGATACTCCTGAAAACATTGATATCCTGGTAGGCATATTACGAGGAAAATACAAAGTCAAGGCCGCACCCAGCGGAAAACAGGCGATTAAAATCACAGAAAAAAAACCACCCGATTTGATACTGCTTGATATCATGATGCCTGAAATGGATGGATATGAAACCTGCCAAAAGCTGAAATTGATCCCTGGTGCCAAAGACATTCCCATCATCTTCCTGTCTGCAAAAGCTGAAATGGATGATATCGTTAAAGGATTTGACCTGGGTGCCGTTGATTATGTCACTAAACCATTTAACCCAATAGAGTTAATGGCGCGAGTAAAAACCCATTTGACAATACAACAACAAAAAATTCAGCTAGCAGAAACGGAAAAAGTCAAATCAATGACACAGATTTTTGAAAAATTTGTGCCCAAACAATTTCTGGATCGGATTGCGAATGAGGGATTCGAAAACATAAAGCTGGGATCCGCTGAAAACGACAATATTACCATTTTATTTTCTGATATTCGCTCCTTTACTACCTTTTCAGAAGGCCTGCAACCTGAAGAGTTATTCAGTTTTTTGAATGAGTATCTAAAAATAATGAATCAACAGATTCATGAAAACTATGGATTCATTGATAAATTTATTGGCGATGCAATCATGGCTCTTTTCGATCATCCGGAAAAAAATGATCACATTGAGGCAGAATCGGCAGTAAATGCAGCAATTGGAATGCAAAACAGACTTAAAGAGTTTAACTTTGAGAGAAACAAGGCGGGGGAGCATTCCATCAAGACGGGTATTGGAATCCATAGTGGAGAAGTCATGATTGGAACGATCGGCTCGGAAAGCCGTATGGATTTTACGGTTCTGGGAGATAATGTCAATTTGGCCTCACGTATTGAAAGTCTCACAAAACGGTATGGTGCTGGTATTTTAATTAGTGATTCAACTTTGCGACTGCTACCAAATATTGACGTATTTCAGCACAGGGAGATTGACTGGGTGAAAGTTAAAGGCAAATCCAAACCGGTTGAACTGTATGAGATATATAATTTTGACCCTCCTGAAATTCAGGAAATGAAACGTAAATCCGGTTCACTGATCTTAAGAGGTCTGACCCAGCGGCGGCGTATGAAATGGGACAAGGCAGTCGAAGCATTTGAAAAAGCCTTAGCCATATACCCGGATGATCCGGCAGCCACGCATCATATTGATCACTGCAAACTGCTCAGACACATGAATCTACCGGATGACTGGGACGGAGCTATCGAAATGGACCAAAAGTAAAAAAAACAACCTTGCCGTATTCAGCTAGCAAGAATCAAATTAAAGAATATACTAAGGTGACTGATATTCAATTGGGGGAGTTTTTACGAGTGAATTCTCAGCACTAAAAGCGAAGGATTCCTTTATAAGTCCTTCTCATCATCACAGTCTGTTTCATTTTTATGATATGAACCGCGCTTATGTCCCGCACCCGTTTTCCTGACACTTGACCCGTGAGTATAACCAACAACTTCAAAATGTTCATTGAGCAGTTTAAGTGTCTCTTCGTACTCGTCACACATTGCTCTCATACAGGTGGATACATGAACAATATCCACCTTGCTTTTCTTAAGTTTTTCAATACGGGCACGAATATTTTCCATCGGGTCTTCATAATCACCGCCGTTGTCAAAAAAACCAACCAACTCCACCTCTACACCGTCATATATCTGAAATGAGTCCAGCTTTTTAAAAAAGGCATTAAAGCAGTTTTTACCAATACAGCGTTTGCCCGTTTCCTGACGGACCATGATGGCGAGTCGTTTTGGATTTGTCATTAAATAATAGAGATGTAAAGTTGATTGGACTTTTAGTGACCGATTGAAACGATTGATCAATTAATTTAATAAGATTTTACTATACCATGAGATCGGTACCATTGCCAAACTGTTAAAAACAGTCTTCATATCATTTTTTAATTAAATAGGGTTGAATAGATTTTTCGATTTGGTTAAGGTTTGATTACAGATTATTCCACAGGAAAGTATTGTTTTAACGACTTAACCTTTCCAATTACCTAACCAGACATTACTGACAACAGCTTATATATCAGGAGTAAAAATGAAGAAAAATGTAATAATTATCGGTGCGATTTTAGTCGTTTTGATTATTGCCTGGATAATTAATCTACTTTGGGCTGCAGGTCAATTTAAAACATTGAAACCGCATTTTACCGGAACATGTACCCCCGTGAGTGGTCTCGTTGGCGCTGAAGATATTACAATCCATCCGATCACCGGAGTTGCCTATATATCGGCCTATAATCGACGCGCTGTAATGTCAGGAGAGGTCGTGGAAAGTGGAATTTATGCATATGATTTAAATGATCCCTCCCCTAAATTGACCCGATTAGTTGCAAAAACAAGTCAAGAGTTCAGACCCCATGGTATCAGCTTGTTTGTTGGAAAAAACGGAAATGACAGACTTTTTGTAATCAATCATGCACAAGAAAAACATAGCATTGAGATGTTCGATCTGTCAGATGGCCAGTTAACATTTTCAGGATCAACCGAAAACAGACTGATTGTTTCTCCAAACGATCTGGTCGCAGTGGGTCCGAATAGTTTCTATGTAACCAATGACCATAAAAACAGAGGGGGAATTAAAGGAATGTTGGAGGATTACCTAAGGTTAGAATGGTCAAATGTTGTGTTTTGCCAGGATAAAGAGTGTTCGATTGCGATCACTGATTTTGGCTATGCAAATGGTATCAATGTGAGTCGTGATAGAAAAACACTTTACCTGAGCACAACCACTCAACAAACTCTTTTTGCCTACGACCGTAACCCAAAAACAAACCAATTGTCATTACTAAACAAAATTAGTACTGGCACGGGTCTTGACAATATAGAGATCGATGAATGTGGCCGTATTTGGGTCGGTGCACATCCCCAAATGCTAAAATTCATCTCCCATGCAAAAGACAAAAACCAATTGTCTCCTTCACAAATCCTTCGATATTCTTTTTCACGTCAAAATGGATTTGAATCCGAAGAGATCTATCTTAACCTCGGAGATGAAATTTCAACTTCCAGTGTCGGCGCCTTCAAAAACAATAGATTGCTAATGGGTTCAGTTTTCGAACCCAAAATACTGGATTGTAAATTTTAAGGTTTTAATGACTACAGTTTTCATAAAACCAAAAATATTCGACGAAATATTAAATCTCATCGTTAACTGAAAGACAATTCATGTAAATCTATAAAGGTTTTAAAACTCCTATTGTTTTAAGGAAAAATCAATAGGAGCTGGGGAAAAAATTGATCAACAGAAGTGAAAACCACTGGATAGTAAAAACCAATAATTATTTATCTTAAAAGTAGCTTTTTAGATGGGAAAAAGGCTTTTTAAGGTGAAAATAGAGTAAGAAAAACCACTTAGAGGATATATTACAGGAGATTCAGCTTGGTTCGACCCAATCTAAATCTAAAGCTAGAATCTATCTAAGAGGGACAAATAGTGCATAGCAAGATAGAACCATTTAGCCCTGCCCGATAAGAATCCCGGTTTGCAATACTTTAGTATATGACGTAATATATTTTTTAAGTGTTCAAAAGTGATCTTTGACTAATGCATATTCAAAATAATTGCCCCACTCAATAAAGTAGAAAATGGCACTTACAAAGTTGCAAATCTTAAGAAAATTAAAAGGAAATTATTCTGAACTATCCTTAAAATATGGATTAAAAACAATTGGCTTATTTGGGTCCTATGCTTCAGAAAAAGCAAATGAAAATAGCGATATTGACCTAGTTGTTGAATTCGAAAATCCAATTGGTCTAGAATTTATTGAGTTCACAGAGTTTTTGGAATCTCTATTGGGTAAAAAGACAGATGTAATTACAACGGCAGGGATTGAAGGAATTCGTAATCCTAAAATTCAGCAAAATATTAAAAAATCGATTATCTATGTCTAAACGTACACAGGAAAACCTACTTACCGATATTCTAGAATCATCAAAAAGGATTCAATCTTATATTGCAAACCAGAATTATGAAGATTTTCTGAAAGACACCAAGACACAAGACGCAGTTGTTCGAAATTTAGAAATTATTGGAGAGGCTACAAAAAATCTATCTCTTGAATTCAAGGAATCTATCCCGGAAATACCTTGGAAAAACATTGCTGGAATGAGGGACAAATTGATCCACGATTATTTTGGAATTAATTCAGATATAGTGTGGGGAGTAGCCAGAATGAATATCCCTGATTTAATTCGATTTATAAAAAAACTAAATAGTTATAAAACCTGACTCAATCCTACCTGCTGTAAAACTTAATTGAACATAACCTTGCTCTCGATTACCTGCGCTTGGATGTCAAATATACCCATCGTGGGTCTCTCGATAATTTGCATTTAATAATCTACAAACCGAGCTGCATTCTGTTTATTCAGGTTTTTCGCAGCTTGAAATAAATTCCAAAAAAATAATTTGGGATGGAGAGTGAGTCAGTTTGAGGTTCACCGCCTATCTCATAATGATTTTCAAGAGTGAAATTTTCCTGGATAAAGGAGGTTGTGATTTAGTTGATAAAGTGTTGGACGTCCCCTGTATTACTTTCCCCCCGATATCCAAATCGTTCTCTTCAAGTAGAATTCAAGATTGGACTGCGTTAAAGCGTTCTTTTATACACCAAAAAGCTTACTCTAAGGTGAAAAACAACCCTGTATTTTAGGCTACTTCTCCTTTTAGCCGTCAAACAGCTCGGTCCGACCCGACTCAAGGTGTCTAGATAAGAGCTTCAAGCCCTTTTCTTTCTATAATGTCCAATAATTTTTTTGATGCACCAGTGGGTTTTTTGTTTCCTTGCTCCCATTTTTGAACTGTTGAAGTACTAACATTGAAGACGCAAGCAAGAGCTGCTTGGCTTAATTTGAATCTTCTTCTTATAGTCGCAATTTTTTTAGGACTGTATTCCTTAATATCAGGAAGGCAGAGATTACCGATGTTTTTCATTGTAATGTCATCAACCACTCCGCTTTTATATAGGTCATCAACCGTATTGGTAATGGATTTTGCAATAGATTCTCTCATGATTTCACCTCAATAAAATCCTCGTTTTTTATTGTTATTGCTATTTCTTCTTTGAAAGCATAAAGTTCCTTCTTGGATAGGTTTGATTTCTCGTTTTTAGCAAAGCCATGGACAAAAATTGCTATGTCACCTTTTTTGTAACAAATAATAGTTCGTCCACTTCCGCTTTTACCTTGCCCATCAAAACGGATTCTCTTTTTGTAAACATTTCCTCCTAGATTTGCTTCAAACTTTCCACCCTGAATTTCAGTCAAAGCAGTAAAAAGTTCACTTGCTGGAATATTTTGCTTGGAAGCCCACTTCGAAAAATGTTTTGTCATTAACTTCTTCATGCTAAAACTATAACACTTGGTGATACACATAGCAACTGAATTGTTAAGTATTCTGCTGGATTTTAGGAAAAGTGTTGTATGATAAAAAATGATTTTCCTTGTAATTAAAATAACGGCAGGACTTAACAAAGAGTTTTATCATTAAATCCTGTGTAACTATTCAGTGTCCCAATAGGAATACTTCCTCCAATGTTTTAGCCGTTAGAATTCTCTCTGTGATAACCTCTAATTCTTTAGAAGACAACCGATTTAAGCTATCCAACCAATTCTGGGCCCTTTTTCTGATTTTAATAAGTAACTGCTTTGAAACCAACCTGATTTGTCCCTGATCGATTCCTTTTTCGAATCCTTAACAAAATCGCCCGGAGCCAACCGCAACGTTTTAAAATTTATTCGTTTGACTATCTCTTCCGGTAGGTTTTCCTTAATAAAAGAAACGGCAAACTCAATTCTTTGAAACTGTCGTTGAAAGTAGTCATTGTGACTGAGCTGGATCTTCTTTTTCATAATGGTTTTTTAAGGAGTAATGAAGATGTATTTTGTTGTTTATTTGCTTGATTGGAGTATTGAGCCTATGATAACAAACAATTGATTATCAATCAGTTAAATAAGCATAGTGCAAAAAAAGATAGGAATTAGGTTTTCGCTCCGACATCCAAATCGTTCTCTTCAAGTAAAATTCAAGATTGGACTGCGTTAATGGGTCTTTTTATACTGCAAAAAGCTTATTCTAAAGTAAAAAACAACCCTATATTTTGGGCTCCTCCTCCTTTTTGCCGTCAAACAGCTCGGTCCAACCCGACTGGGGAAACCATTGGCTTTCATATCTTAGAAGTAACTTTTTGAGTGGCAAAAAGGCCTTTTAAGATGATATTATAGTACTGTAAACTAGATAGATGACATATTGCAGGGGATCCAGCTTGGTCTGACCCAAATTTGCAAAGTGGCATTGGATATGCTGGCTGACAGGGCGTATAATTTATTGTTTAAAGAAGGACTTTCAAAAAAAGACGAATTTCAGTCGGATGCTCAAGGGGCAATTTTAACGGCTACCTTAGGTTATGACTGGAAAAGTTATCGAGATTTTATCGGAAATCTGAAGCATTTGATGAATGCCGGATATGGCGAAACCGTTTCAAAAACCCATCCCTCAATTGCGGAGAGAGTTATCCATATTGAAGATACGGCAACCGAAAACGGTTTTTATGACGAAGTAGGAAAAAAGAATATTGAACGATTCGAGGAATATGTACAATTAACTGGATCGACTCTGAAAGCTGATTTTAGTGATCTGGATGTCAGAAAGGAGATTAGTATCGGGCGGCAACTCGCCGCAAAAATCCTAGGTAAATATTCACTGCTAGATAATAAGGAACTTCAAAAGTATATTTCTCTGTTGGGAACTGGAATATCGGCTCAAATGGGGCGTTCTGAACTGGGTTACTATTTTGCTGTATTGGATACCGATGATGTAGGTTCATTTGCTTGTCCCGGGGGGTATGTATTTATTACCCGTGGTGCAGTACAAATGATGTCAAACGAGGCGCAACTGGTTGGATTATTGTCCCACGAAATTGTTAATATCAACCAAAAACATCTCGTTAACATGCTCAAAGCCAGACAAAAAAATGGAGCAGACGCTTCCGTCAGAATACCGTTGGAACATATTTCAGATAAAGGATTTATGATTTTAATGGAAAATGGATTGGATGAGGCGCTGGTTCTGAATTCAGATGTGACGGTGATTGAGATCCTCTCAACAACTGGTTATGACGTGCAGAGTTATCAAATCTTTCTCAATGAATTAAATCGTTTATCAAAAGATAGTGAAGGGGTCCAGATGATTAAATATTCAGCTTCCCCCGCATTACGATTTGATAAAATTAAAGAAACCATCTTTCAGAAAGGATTGCAAAAATATGAAGGCAAAACAAATAAGGATCGCTTTAAGAAGCAAACCCGTTTTTAAAAAAATAATTCTGGCTCTGTTAATTCTGGCGGGAAGCGGCTCATTGTCTGTTTATGGTGACATCTATCACTACAAAAATTTTGTAGCTGGAGCTCGTTCAGCATTAATGGGTGGAGCCTACAGCGCTATTTCCGATGATGCTGCCGGTGCCTACTACAATCCTGCCGGAATTGCTTTTTCCTTTGGAGATAGTCTTTCCGGAAGTGCCAATGCATTTCATAATGTTAATACGAAATATAAAAAGGCCATCAAACAGACATACGATTGGGAAAGAGAGAGTTCAGCGCTACTACCTAATTTTTTCGGTATGATTAAGAAGTATGGTAAAACAGCACTGGCTATCTCTTATGTTGTTCCTGAAACACAAATTGAACATCAGGATCAGACTTATCTCAATCCCAGCGCGGATTTATCAAAATACAATATCAGTCTGCATTCAGAAGATAGTGTATACATGGTGGGTCCCTCTTTATCTCGAAAAATCAGTGAATCCTTTTCGGTGGGGATGTCACTGCATTATTATTACCGAGAATTTCGAAGTCAGCAGAATGAATATCTTGAATTTACCAATAGCAGTACACGGCTGAATTATAAAAGTACTAAGGTTATTGAACATGGAATTTCTCCCCGTTTAGGGATGCAATTCAATATGGGGGATACCCTGGTGTTTGGATTAATGTACGATCAAACGACTTTGACGTCAGCTTCCTATAGTTATAATAATCCATATTCAATATATGATAGCGCAAATAGCTCATTAGGTACTGAACTTAATTCCGAATCCAATAGTAATCAAAGAAAACTGCCATCACAGCTTACAATGGGTATGGCCTACTATCCAACGCCTTTCATGCTGTTCTCAACGGATTTGGATTATTATAAGGCGGGAGAATCGACTTTGGAAGATGTTCTGAATATTTCCATGGGCTCTGAGATCTTTTTTGATGCTAAGAATTCCATCCGATTTGGTCTTTTTACCAATAATGATTCCAGACCGGCGGTATCATCCTCAACATCTGGAAATGAGCACATTGATATGATGGGGTACTCTTTTGGATATGCCTCTTATTCCCGGTCATCCTCATTGACGATCGGTGCCGTTTATTCATCCGGAGATGGAAAGTCACAGATATATGGAGACGCCGATTCTAGGGATATGCATCGGGAATCTTTGACGATGGTATTTGCGGCGACGTATAATTATTAGAAGAATAGGCATCAGGCAGAAGTGAAAAAAGCGTTAGACCTTTTCGCCTAGTATATGAGTGGCTTCGATCGATCTGTCATCGCCTAGCATCATTAAGACGAACAATCGTTCAGCCAGTGTTTCTGTGTACTTCATTCGTCGTTGAATTAAGGGTGTTGATTCAGAGTTGATAACAATGAAGTCTGCCTCTTTTCCGGGGAGGAAATTTCCGATTTTACTTTCCAGTTGCAGGGATTTTGCTCCGCCCAAAGTGGCCAGGTAGAACGCATGGAGGGCGGTTAGATTCTGCCCTTTCAGCTGGAGCACTTTATATGCATCGGCCAGGGTTTTTAACATGGAAAAACTGGTGCCGCCCCCGACGTCCGACCCGATACCTACCTTTATTCCGGACTGTTCCATCTTGTTCAGATCAAATAATCCGCTGCCGATAAAAAGGTTTGAAGAGGGGCAGAATGAAACCGCTGCGTTTGATTTTCCCAGCAGTTCATACTCTCCATCAGAGAGATGAATGGAATGGGCGAAGGTTGATTTTTCATTGATCAGACCAAATTGATCATAAACATCCAGATAGTTTTTTGCCTCCGGAAAGAGCTTAGCCACCATAGCTATCTCATCGCTGTTTTCTGACAGGTGGGTATGAAAATAAAGAGAGTTGTCCTTCTCCAGTAGTTCCTGGGTCTTTTTCAGCTGCTCCGGTGTTGATGTTAAAGCAAATCGAGGTGTTACCGCGTATAATAAGCGATTTTTACCATGCCACTTTTCTGCCAGTTCCAGGGATTCATCAAAACTGGATTGTGGATTATCCAACAGAAAATCGGGTGCTTCCCGATCCATCATCATTTTTCCGGCAATCATTCTCAGGTTTTTCTGATCAGACTTTTCAAATATGATATCCGCAGACTGTTGATGAACCGTGCACATCATCTGTGCGGTAGTGGTCCCATTTCTTAGCAGTTCTGCCAGGAAGAAATCGGCAACTTCATTTGCATATTCAGGATCGCTGAATTGACCTTCTTTGGGGAAAGTGTAGTCGCTCAACCAGTCAAGAAGCTGTTTTCCGTAGGATGCAATGACGTCAGTTTGAGGGTAGTGAATATGAGTGTCTATGAACCCGGGAAGGATCAGCTTTCCGCTGTAATCAATCCTTTGTGTATTTTTGTCGAGATTTTTCTCAAGATCCGCTGCCTCCCCGATTTCTTTGATCTGTCCATTTTCGATAACCATTAAACCATTATCAAAAAACTGATGTGATTTTTCTTCACCCACAATAGCAGGATTATCGATAAAATGGAGAATGGAGCCTTTAACCGCAATGGTTTTTGTCTCTGTTTTTTCCGGTTTCATGGTGTCTATTTGAGAAAAAAATGTTTGATTGAGTGTTTTAGTGTTACCTGATTATGCATGATTTGCAGTCCATCTTAAGAGCTTTTCTGATAGCTTCCGCCGCCCTTTTTCATTGCAGAGGAGTTGAAGTAACTGCAGCAATCTCAGAATTTCAGGGCCTTGAACAGAGTCAAAGGCGGCGCCATGTGTGAATTATAAGCCCGGTCCCTGAGCGGAGTCGAAGGGGCCCTTTCAGAATACTTTGTCCCTTCGGCTCCGCTCAGGGACTAGGCTTCGACTCCGCTCAGGAACCAGGCTTCGGCTCCGCTCAGGAACCTAGTTTGTGCCAGGGTCGTTTGTTACTTCACAACAGAGGGAACCGAAAAACGATTACCGGCGCGAATTTTCTTTAGGTAATTATACACCGTAAATGTTGATACGCCGAGTTTTAACGCCACTTGTCCGACAACGCCTTTTATTTGGAAAACCTCTTTTTCTTCAAGAATCTGAACCAGTTTTGTTTTTTCATCTGTTGACATTGTTCCCGGGCGTTTTCCAATTTTGACAACTGCTTCTTCAAACAGTGTTTCGATGGTATGGTCGATGGAGAATGCCATTTTCTCCGAGATTTTCAAGGACTCCTTATTCTTTTTGATTCCTGCAAACAGACTCATTGCCTGGATGGCATTTAAATAGTCGGTCACATCAAAATTAATGCAGAAAGCAGCGAGTACCTTGTCTGCTGAATTTCTAATATATAAAGTCGTGCTTTTTAATTCGCGACCATCATCCGTGATTGTTTTGAAGCCATACATATCTTTTACGGCCGAACCCTGTTCAACAAATTCCTTCATCACTGCATCCGTTGTGGGTGCGCCCAGTTCACGTTGAGTCACATTTCCGGTAATATACACCAGAGATTCAGTGATGTTTTCTAAATCATGGATGGCCACTTCACAATTTTCACCAAATGTATTGGTGATCGCGTCGGCCATTTGTTCGAGCATGGAGAATATCAGTTCTTTTTCTTTCATAATTTGACAGTGTAGAGTTCTGCTGTATATTGCTGAATTTTTAAGTAAAAGATACCTCTCTTCTTGTCATTCCGGGCTTGACCCGGAATCTAACATGATTCCAATGCTATGCGTCTCTGGATACCGGATCAAGTCCGGCATGACAAAGAGAACTTTACACTGTCCAGTTTCATAATACCAGAGGTGACTATTCAGTTTATTCATCAAGGCTTTTTTCTACCGCCTGAATGATGCTTTGGTAACCCGTGCATCGACAAATATTTCCGGCATGTTCTTTACGGATGGTTTCGCGATCAACCTTTTTTCCTCTATTTTTCTCAACAAAAGAGGTAGAAGCCATTACAAAGCCCGGAGTGCAGAATCCACATTGGACTGCGCCCTCTTCCACATAGGCTTTTTGTACCGGTGACAGAATACCATCGCGACTCTCTCCCTCAACGGTTCGAATCGATTTTCCGTCAGCCCATACGGCTAAATAAATACATGAGTCAATCAGTACATCATCAATCAGCACTGAACAGGCTCCGCACTCACCGACACCACATCCCTGTTTCACACTGGTCAGTCCCAGTTGATCATGCAGCAATTCATACAGTGAATTTCGAATATCTATTTGAACTGTTTTTCGTCTACCATTAATGGTGAATATAATGTTTTTGTTCACTGGATTTTTCCTCCTGCTTTTTCTATTGCCTGCTTAACCACTCTTCGGGCGAGTTCTTGAATAATCTGGAGACGAAACTCTTTGGAGGCTCGCCAGGATGTTCTCGGATTCACATCATCGAGCACTGATTTGGCAATATCATCCATCAGCTTAGGGGTCAGCTTTTCACCGATTACCCGTGATTCGGTCTGCTTACAGCGAATCGGAACCGGGGCTGCCACACCATATGCCAGCCGCAGATCCATCAAATGATCATCTTCAATTTTACATACCGCTGCGCAACCGATCGTGGCGATATCCATGGCATTTCTCATGGCATATTTATGATAGTGACCCAAATAGCCTTGATAATTATCCTGCGAGATCTCAAAGGATGTTACGATCTCGTCCGACTTCAAATCCACTTTCCCGGGACCCAGATAAAATTCTTCAATGGGTAGCGTTCGATTGCCATTTTTACTGATAATATTCAACGTTGCATTATGGCAAAAGAGTGATGTTGCACTGTCGGCACTGGTCACACCGTTACAGATATTACCACCAATCGTTGCCGTGTTTCTAACTTGAGGGCCTCCGACAGTCCCTGCGGCAATTGCCAATATTGGAATATGCGCCTGAATCTCCTCAGATGTCATTAAGGCGGAAAATGTCATTCCTGTACCGATTGATAACGAACCGTTTTCGTTAATTCGACACTGCTTTAATTCCTCCAGATCGTGAATATCAATCAGGCTTTCATAACCGGATTTTCCTTCGTGGAGTCGAATTAAGATATCTGTTCCCCCAGCAATCGGGCACGAATTTGGATTTGCCACCAGCATATCCACAGCTTCTTTTACTGATGAGGCCTTTAGGTAGTTTTTTATTGGAAACATAGCATTAAATGTTCAAGGTTTTTCTTAAAAAGCGTTCATAGTTTTGTTTTAAAGACGTTCACAGTTAATCAGTATTCAGTGTCGCCGTAAATTAGGGGACACGATACAAGTATCATGTCCCCTAATTTACTAAATCTGTTGTTCTGTATGTTTGACGACTGACGACTGACGACTGATATCTGTATACTGACACCTGACTACTGATCTCTGACAACTGCTTCAAATCAATCCATGTTTTTTAAAATGCTTAAACAGTATTTGTGGTGTTATGGGTAATTCGTTAATCGCAATTCCGGTTGCGTCAAGTACGGCATTTCTGATTGCTGGAGGTGGTGATATGATCGGGGGTTCTCCTAGCGATTTATTGCCGTAACTGGAATTGGGATCGTTGGTTTCCACAAAAGCACTCTGCAGTTCAGGTGTATCCATGATGGTTGGAATCTTGTAATCCAGCAGGTTGTTGTTCAGAATTTTGCCGGATTTCGGATCAATCAGCAATTGCTCTGTAAGTGCAGCTGCAATACCCATCGACATGCCGCCTTCGACCTGTCCTTTGGCTGTGACGGGATTTAAGATGACGCCTGAATCGTGTAAATTGAATATCTCGTTGATCGTGATCTGACACATGGGAATATCAATGGTTAAGTCAACCAGCGTACAACCAAAAGAAGGGGCATTGGATCGGGTTTTATGGGAAACGTCTGCGGTGATCTGGCCACCTCGGTCTTTGTTATAATAAGAGTCGAGTGCCAGCTCTTCCATAGAGATCACCATTTGTTCCGGATTTTCTGTCTTAACGATATTATTTCCGGAAATATCAAGCGCTTCAAAGGGTATTTCAGTGATTAGGGCCGCGTATTCAATGATTTTCTGTCTAAATTCGGTTGCCGCTGCAAAAACCGCATTTCCCATGACGAATGCCTGACGCGAAGCATATGCCCCCGGGTCATAGGGTGTCAGATCTGTATCCTGGGTTGAAACCACATGGATTTTTCCAAAAGGCAAGCCCGTTGTCTCTGCGGCCATCTGAGCAATGATTGTATCGGAACCCTGTCCAATTTCAGTGGCACCCGTTTGCATATGAACGGAGCCATCCTGATTCAGAATTAATCGTGCCCCAGCGATTTCTACATTCACCGGATAGGTTCCTGATCCATAGCTGAAACAAGCAACGCCCAGTCCTCTGCGTTCATTTCCGGATTGTTGACTGGGCCATTCGGCTTTTTTGCGATCCCATTGGATGAGTTCCCGTCCTTTTTCCAGACATTCAATGACACCACAACTTGAAATCGTCTGATTGGATAGTGGATTTAAATCTCCGGGTTGAGCCAAATTTTTCAGTCGAATTTCAATGGGAGAAATCCCCTTTTTTCTTGCCAGATCGTCCAGTGCTGATTCAAAAGCATAGTTGATTTGTGGTGAACCATAGGCTCGCATGGCACCTGCAGCAGGAATATTTGAATAGATGGTTTTTCCATGGAAACCCACTGCCATTCTCGGATAGAGCAAACAGCTTTTACTTCCTGCCGCAGCGACAATCGAATGCCCATGGGAAGCATAGGCGCCGGTAAATGAAAGGGAGTCCATATTTCTGGCCACCATGGTACCCTCTTGATTGATGCCGATACGAACTTTGGTGGTGATTGGATGTCGAATACGGGTTCCAATCATACACTCTTCCCGGGTCATGCAAATTTTGACGGGTTTGCCATCCAGTTTCGTGGTTAAAAAAGCAACGAGGGGTTCCAGCACGATATCCTGTTTATTGCCAAATCCACCGCCGATATAAGGCTTTATAACTCGAACATTTCCCCAGGGAATATCCAGCGCCTGCCCGACAATTCGGCGGACAATGTGGGGAATTTGAGTGGAAGATACAATGACGATATGTTGTAAATCGTCCAGGTAAGCAAACGCGGTATGATTTTCAATATGACAATGCTGAACCATCTGAGTGCTGTATTCACCTTCAAAGACTTCATCTGCTGATGCAAAGGCTTCTTCCAGCTTGCCACCGCACTCAAAACTGTGCTCTCCAGCACAGTTTTTTGACCCCGGATGAATTTCTCTGGCATCCGGGGCCAGAATCTGCTCAGCAGTGATCAATGGCTCATAAGTTTCATACTCGACTTCGATCAATGATAACGCTTCATTGGCAATCAGCTCACTCTCTGCGACCACAACAGCTATCTCATCTCCCCAGTACCTGATATATTGGGTTAACAGCAATCGGTCTTCAATATCCTGGTGGTTTGGATCCAGTGAATAAGGATGTCCTGCTGTGGCAAACAATTTCTGAGGGACATCATCAAAAGTAAATACGGCTTCCACTCCGGGAACAGCAACTGCTTTTGAGATATCAATACTTTTGACCACGCCATGGGCAATGGTACTTCGAAAGAACTTTGCCTGCAGCATGTCCGGTCGGAAAAAATCATCTGTATAACGGGCTCGACCGGTAACCTTCGCTATAGCATCAACACGATTGACAGATTTTCCGATTGCCATAGGATTACCTTTTTTCTGGTTCAATGTTCAAAGTTCACAGTTCAATGTTATAGACTGAATTATTATTCAGTGATTTTCCCTAATTTCTTTAAGATTTTTTCCGAAGTAAATGGCCATGATCGCATCCAGACGCCTACCGCATCATTGATGGCGATGGAAAGAACACATGATGCACCATTGGTGCTTACTTCTGAGATGGATTTTCCGCCAAAAGGTCCGTAGGGATCGTCTGTATAGACAAATTTGACCTTGAAATCTTCAGGGAGATCTCCGATCATGGGTACGCCATAGTCACGAAGATCCGGATTCAGACAAACGCCGTTTTCGTCCATTTTCAGCTCTTCCCAAAGCGTGTGTCCAATTGACTTCAAAACACCACCATAAACCTGACCTTCAGCCAGTTCAGGATTAATCGGTGTTCCACAATCCATCACCGCGTAGTATTTTTGAATTTTAAGTTGGCCCGTTCTGGTATTCACAGCCACCTGACAGAAATTTGCACCATAAGGTAAGGCGGTATCTTCTGTTACATAGGGTGCATCTCCCACAATCTGACCCATACCGGTTCCACTTTCTGCCCGGCGGGCAATTTCCAGAAAAGTCAGAGAACCCGTTTTCCCCTGGACCGCTTCGGGGTAGCTTAAGTCTAAATCCCCGATGGGTTCACCCAACATGACTGCGGCGGCTCCCATAATTTTTTCCTTTAGATCCTCAGCAGCTTTTTTTACCGCATTTCCAGAGAAATAAGTTCCGCTGGAAGCATAGGCGCCAGTATCGTAAGGGGTGTTGTCTGTATCACCGGATACGATTGAAACTCGATCCATTTCGGCGTTTAAAACTTCAGCCGCCAGTTTGACACAAACGGTATCCAATCCGGTTCCGATATCTGCTCCACCGGTATGAACCAACAGAGAGCCATCAGAAACAAGCGTCACCCTGGCGTTGGATTGGTCAAGACCGGGAAGTCCGGATCCCTGTTGAATGATCACCATTCCTTTCCCTATTTTGACATCTGGATCATCACTCTCTTCCCGAGTTCCGTAATTGATCGCATTCCGACCCCATTCAATGGCTTCGTCCAATCCACAGCTTTGAACCTCTACAACGGTTCCTTCTTTACCTTCTCCCAGACATTTTAGGATTTCCAAAACTGAACCCTGGGTCACCCGGTTTTTCTCAAGCAGCTCTGCATGGTCAATGCCGATTTCCTGCGCCAATTCTGCCAGTGCTGTTTGAAGGGCAAAAGAGCCTTGAGGAGCACCATATCCTTGATAGGCACCTGTTGGGAAAATATTTGAATAGTAGACCGTGACATCAAATTTGACGTTATCGCATAAAATCAAAGGTAGCGACTTGGAACAGGCATTCATCGGAACGGTTAAACAATGGTTTCCATAGGGTCCTGTATTGGCTCTAACCTGCATATCAATCGCAGTCAGTTGGCCATCTCTTTTTGCCCCCAGTTTCACTTTGATTTTCATGGGATGTCGGGTACTGGCGGCAATAAACTCTTCCTCTCGGGTCAATTGGAAGAAGACAGATTTTCCTGTTTTCAAGGTTGCAAAAGCGCAGACATCTTCCAGCAGAATATCCTGTTTGGAACCATAACCACCTCCAACGCGCTCTTTAATGACACGAACCTTGTTTTCACTGAGTCCCAGGATGGTGGCAATATTTCGACGCAGATGCCAGGGTACCTGAGTAGACGCGTGGAGAACCAGCCTATCTCCTTCCATCCGGGTAAAAACAGTATGAGTCTCGCAAGGAGTACAATGAACCTGTTTGGTTTCATACTCTTTTTCAATAATAACTTCTGCTTCGGCAAATCCTTTAACGGTATCGCCGATACCTCCATCAATGTAAGATGCCAGGTTCTTATGGGGATCGGCATGAATCGGAAATGGATAGATGATTTTACCGTCTCTAGGGTCGGTGTTTTGGTTCAATTCGGCCATATTATCCGGATCATCAGACATAAACTCAACTGCTCCCTGTTGAACGATTGGCGCATTTTCTTTTGCCGCCTCTTCCATGGTGAAAACTGGTTTCAGCACTTCATATTTAACGTCGATTACTGCAATAGCTGCCAGAGCAATCTCTTCTGTTTCGGCAACAACAGCAGCCACACGGTCACCCACATGCCTAACTTTCTGACTGAACATTCTACAGTCATGCGGTGAGGGTTCCGGGAATCCCTGCCCGGCAGTAGTGAAATACTCATCCGGGCAGTTTAGATAGGTGATGACCAGTTCAACCCCCGGCATTTTTTCCGCTCGGCTGGTATCAATATTTGTGATATAAGCATGGGCGTGTGGACTTCTCAACATTTTCAGGGTTAGATGTCCGGGAGTCAGCTTGTCTTCAACATAAGCGCTTTTTCCCATGACCAGTTGAGGCCCATCGATTTTCCGTCGAACCTTACCCACTTCCTTTAAATCATCTCTAAATTCTTCTGCAATCTGCATGGATGCGGCAGGGTCTTTTAATCGTTGTTTGGCTAGTTCTGTTGCCAGAAAATACTGTTCGTACCCGACGTCACGAATATAGATTCCAGAAAACGCATCAGTAATATCCGCACGGCTGGGTGATTCTACTCTCTGCAGTAGGTCGGTGAGAATCAGAGCCGCTGAAGGCGAATTATAGGCCGATTGAACCACCCCCGCATCGACCAGAGCCGACTGGACTGAAGACATCGTATGATGGGGAGAAAGAGATTCAACGGTTTTAATCTCCTTTCCGTCAATCTGTGCCGCGATCAACAGGCCGGCACTCGCCAGTTTGCCGTCAAGAATGACGATATCACTACCGACGAAACCGGTACCATTATCACTGTCTCGGACAGAATAGCAGCCCATCTTTTGAAGAAGTGCCTGGACATTATCTCCCACTTCGGTATTAGCAGATCGTGGGGTTCCATTGAGTTTAAAGTTAATTTTCATTCGTTTTCTCCTTCCAGGCATTCCATAACACAATCTGAAACCGCAATACCGGTTATATATTTTTTGTATTCTACAGATCCTAATATATCTTCAAATGGTTCAATCTGTTCAGAAACTGCGTTGGCGATTGAATCTGCATCTTTTAGTTGACCCGTTTTAATTGATTCTTCAATGGTGTTCAGCCTTCTGATCTGTTTTTCCACAGAACCTACCGCAATGATAATCGAGTCAATATTGCCACCCGAATTTTTATTAACCCCCACCGCCACTGATGTGACCAGTGGGCTATCATACTGCGCTGAAATGGTGCGGATTTTGGTAATCATTGGTTTTTCAGAGACAAGCATGATTCGGGTGATCAGATCTTGACTTTTTTGGGCAATATACGCTTCCAGCAACATAGTACCTGATTCTGCGGTTTCGACCTGAGCCGATAGCGCAATCAGGACTGGACATAATAGGGTATGGGTTTCGCCGCTGCCAATATCTCCGCCAATGGTTGCCATATTTCTGATGATCCGCGACCTTTTAAGTGCTGCGGCTTCTTTCAGAGCATCCGGTGTTCCGGGGAAATCCATTAGTTTTTGAAACGTTACCATGGCACCAATGGAAACCGTCGTTTGATCCTTTTCTATCTGATCCAGACTCAGTTTTTCCAGGCTGATCACACTTTGAAAATTATCCCTGAATTTCAAATGATTAATATATGTTCCCCCGGCAAACCAGGCTGTTTTATCCGCCTGGGATTTTTTGAGAGATACGGCTTCCGCTATGGAAGTGGCTATATGATATTCTTTTATCATTTTCGTTCCTGATCCGGTTGATTTAAAATGTGTCTGATTTGTTAAGAAAAAATATAGAGATCCTTTAACGATACCAGTAGTATTGCCATTTCAACGGCGGGTTTAAGATCGATCTCATTAACTCGATCAGCGATGCTTTCAACTTCAGTGATCGTGTAGTTTTGAGAATCGAGCGTCACCTCAATTTCATCTGTTTGATAATGGAGGTGATCTTTTTTCAATGTCAATGTGGCTATTTTACCATCTGCCTTAAAATAAAGCGATTGAGAAATGAGATAATATCCGGTGTCTGATTTGTCAAAATCGTCTTTTGAAAGATAAAATTTCAGCTTGTCTTTGTAAGGCGCTCCACTGGTAGGGCAAAAAGAAGTACAATTGCCGCATTCATTACAGAAATCATGGATGTTGATAATTTGATGTTCCTGTTTAACCTGAAAAGTGTCAATGGTTTCGATCACCGTGGTTTCCGATTTGGGTATAATTTTCTGATGAGGATATTCCCCCGTTTTTACCGCAAAAAAGATATTTGCCCGGTTGGGACAAACCGTTGTGCAGATCGAACATGAGAGATCACAGGCTAAACAGCGACTCGCTTCTGAAATTGCCTGATCATCATCCATCTTTAAGGGTGGCAGTTTAAAATCCAATGACGGATTGGTTTCATCTTCCTGCATATTCCAGCTATATTGACGACGGGAAATTTTCTGGTGAATCTCTGGGAAATTCAATTCCCGGTCAGCTGTAATTACCCTTTCGCTCTTTTGATTCAGTGCCTTTTGAATGATCAACTCCGCTGTTTTTCTCCCATCGGCAATGGCATCAATTAAAGTAGATGCGCCCCTGACAGCATCACCGCCGGTAAAGACATTTTTGATCCGGGTTTCTCTGGTTTCAGGATCGATTTTTGATTGATCAGCTGTCAGGAAATCCAGGTTTACTTTTTGACCAATGGCATAAATCACACTATCCAGTTCGAGTCTGGTTGTAGCCCCTTCAATTTTAACCGGTCGGGGTCGACCGCTGTTGTCAGGTTCTCCAAGTCTCATTTTGGAACAGATGATGGCTGTGACGGCATCATTTTCTGACTCGATTTTTTCAGGGGCAACCAATTCATCGATTAATATGCCTTCTTTGATTGCTGCCTCAATCTCTTCCCACTCGGCCGGCATCTCTTTTTGGGTTCTTCGGTACAGCACAGTTACTGCTCCGGTCTCGCCAACGATTCTTTTTGCGACCCGGGCCGCATCCATGGCGGAATTACCCCCACCGATAATGGCGACATTTTTACCGATTTCAGGTATTTTTTCACTATGGACATCACTGAGGAAGGAGAGCTGGTCAAACACCCTGTTTGAATCTTCTCCAGGAATACCCATTTTCATGGGAATCTGAGCGCCGATGGCAATATAAACAAAATCGTGGGATTGTTGTATCGTGTCAAAGGATTTGCGATCAATCTTGGAATTGTAATGGATTTCCACTCCCTGTTTGATAATCTTTTCTATATCCAGATTCATGCTTTGGGCGTCCAGCCTGAACGAGGGAATTGCATCTGCTGCCATTCCACCGGCAAATGATTTTCCTTCATAAATATCAACACCAAATCCTCTTTGAATCAGGAAATTGGCGCAGGATAGTCCGGAAGGTCCTGCCCCGATGATGCCAACTTTCAATCCATTTTTTGTTGGATTGGGATCCTGCCAGGTTTCTCTGTTTTTCTCCGCGATAAACCGCTTGATTTCTCTTATTTTTAAGGGATTGTCATAATTGATGCGGGTACATTTATTTTGACAAGGCTGATGACAAACCTTTCCCTGAATATTTGGAAAAGGGTTGGTGTCCATAATTACCTGATGCGCTTTCTCAAATTCACCTTTTGCCGTGTAGTAAAGATAGGATGGAATATCCTGACAGGTGGGACATTCAGATATACAAGGTGCGCTAGCGCAATCGAATATGGGAAGTTCTTTTTCGGTTTTTATATTGTCGAAAGGAAATGACTTTTTTGAGTATTTTGGATCTTTGATAATACGGGTCGAATAGTCGGTTAGATTTTTCAAAGCCGCTTCCTGCAAAGTCCCATCTATTCCGGAAACTTTTTTAATATACTCGGCAATTGAATCGGCATTCTCTGCGGCAAGTGCCTTTTTGATCTCCTGAAGATATTGGCTTAAGCGACCGTACCCGCCAGGTTTCAACAAATCTGAACAGACAGTTACCGGTTTCATATTGCAGGAGAGTACTGAGGCCACATTAAAACAATCCACACCTGCCGAAAATGAAATATCAAGATCACCGTCAAAAGTATTTTGCAGCTTTTTGGCAACATTGACACTGATCGCATGCAATGCCCTGCCGCTCATGTAGAGCATTTCTTCATTTTTAGGCAGATTCCCCTTGGAATTTTGGGCTTCCAACGTATTGGTCAATTTAATCCCAAATTCGACACCGACTGTTTTAGCTCTTTCGGTCAGATTATTAATTAATTTAACACCCGCGTCATATTTCAGGTCATGCTCAAAAGCAGCATCAGGTACGATGGTATCAAATTTCAGTTGTTGATTCAGAATTTCTCTTAAATAATCAGGTCCCAATAGGGTTGGGTTCAGTTTGATGGTGGTATTCAGTTTCCGATCCTCAACAAAGTATTGACCGATTTTTTCAATTTCTTCTGGAGGGCAACCATGCATGGTGGAAATGGTAATGCTGTCGGAAATGCAATCAGGGATTGTGATCTCTTTAATTCGGGGATAAATCCTGGCTAACTGGTCGATTTTGGCTGCTTTTTCCTTGGAACTATCAGCCATATTGTCCAGAAACTTCTGCACGGCATCATCGAGGATTCCTTCTAGATTATAACCCACACTCATATTAAAAATAAATCCACTGGAGTCGGCATCTCCCCAACCGAATTTGTCTTTCAAAACATGTAGTATGATCCAGGCATTTAAATATTCGTCATAGGATTGCTGAAGTTTTAGTTCCTGTGACCATTCGCAATTGTAACCTTCATCCTCCATATGGATGCAAGGTTTTGTCACCTCTAGCTCATCAAGTACCTGAACGGTCTTCAGTTCAATATATCTGGCTCCGGTTAGCCAGGAAGCAATAATATTCTGCGACAATTGCGTGTGAGGCCCGGCGGCCACCCCAATCGGAGTTTCAAGCGTCTGACCGTACCGGTTCATGCTAAAAACATCTGAAGGGCGGGGAGTAAAAAACAATTCTTTTTGAATGCCAAAAATATAACCGCTTTTTTCTTCCTCCAATATCCAGTTTAACAGCTTATCAATAGGAATGCAGGTAAACTTATCACTCATATATGCCTCATCTTAATGGACGATTTTTTTTCGTAATCAGGTGTCAGTAGTCAGTAATCAGGTGTCAGTGAACAGTAATCAGGTGTCAGTGAACAGTAATCAGGTGTCAGTAAAAAAAGAAAAAGCAGTTAACTTAAGACTGTTACCTGACAACTGAAACCTGATACCTGTTACATCTATCTAACTCTATTTTGATCTCTTTGGATGACTTCCATTAGCTTTTCAGACGGATTTTTAAATTTGCTGAGGAAAATCATCGCTGCGATTACATATGGCTTATAGCTGGCCTGGATATATTGTGGAACTCGGTAGCGATCAAATACGGATGCCTCTACCTCGCCCTGTTCACAACTTAC
>Ga0307989_1000381_pt1 | contig 29571 bp, 19 predicted proteins | sample EllFjometagen185_FD_203164 | JGI IMG/M metagenome (GOLD analysis project Ga0307989, IMG submission 203164) | Marine microbial communities from Ellis Fjord, Antarctic Ocean - #185 | ecosystem: Environmental > Aquatic > Marine > Unclassified | place: Southern Ocean | collected 2014-10-08 | reverse complement strand
ATTTCTCCCAGAGCAAAAAAACTTGCAGAGAACAAGGGAATTAACTACACAAATATTGCTGGGACTGGTCCTAAAGGGCGTATAATTGAGCGTGATATTGAGTCAGTTGCCTCAGGAAGTCAACCTCTGACACCTGCTGCACAATCTGCATTGGCATCCGGTGATTATAGTGTGCCGGCGAACGGCAGCGGTTCAGGAATAGGCGGCCGGGTTCGAACCGCAGATTTGCAGACTCCAGTATCAGGAAGTGTACCGGAAATAGTTTCAGGAGACTTTCCTGGAACCTTTACCGAAAAACCGGTAAGAAGTATTCGGAAAATTACTGCAAAAAGATTGTTTGAATCTATCTCAACAACCTGTCAGTTAACCCTGCATGCAACTGCAGATGCCGTAAGATTAAAAGAGGTGCGTGCACGATTCAAAGCCGCAGGACCTGAAACGGGACTTTCTGCCGTAAATATCAATGATCTGATTCTGTTTGCAGCAGCAAAAACCTTGGTTGATTTTCCTTTTGTTAACTCTCACTTTTTAGGTGATAAAATCATCGAATTTAAGAATGTACATCTTGGAACAGCAGTAGATACCGATAGGGGACTGATGGTTCCGGTTATTAAATATGCTGATTCACTAACGATTAAAGGACTCTCTACTGAAGCAAAGCGGTTGGCTGTCTCTAGTAAAGACGGGAAGATATCTCCGGATGAACTTGACGGGGGAACTTTTACAGTTACCAATCTGGGTGCTTTCGGTATCGACCGTTTTACTCCGGTTCTTAATATCCCTCAAACAGCTATTTTAGGTGTAGGTGGAATTGATCTGAAACCGGTAGAGACCAATGAAGGGGTGCAGTTTGTTCCGCATATAAGCCTCTCCCTCACATTTGATCATCAGGCAATTGACGGAGCCCCTGCTGCACGATTCCTTAAAGCATTGGCTGAAAATATCAAGAACATCGACTTATTGATGGTCCTCTAATAAGAATAGGAGAAATGATGGAAATATATGATTTGATAGTTATCGGGGCTGGTCCCGGAGGCTATATAGCTGCTGAAAGGGCAGGAGAACTAGGTAAAAAAGTACTGCTTATTGAAAAAGAGCATATGGGCGGAGTCTGTACAAATTCTGGCTGTATTCCGACAAAATCTCTGTTGAATTCTGCCAAACACTATGTTCATGCATTAGAGGGCGAAAAGTATGGAGTTACCTGCAGCAATGTAACATTCGATTTACCTACTGCCATGGCCTGGAAACAGGATACCATTGAAACACTGAGAAAAGGTATTCAGTACCTGATGAAAAAGAGCGGAGTTACTGTTGTCTCGGGAACAGCTGAATTTTTAGATACTTCACATGTTTCTGTTGGTGATACGGTTTATGAAGGGAAAAATATTCTTATTGCCACAGGATCATCAACGGTTGTTCCCCCTATAAAGGGCTTTGACAGTTCGATTGTCACTACCAGCCGGGAAATTCTGGAAATTAGTGAAATGCCAAAAAAACTGGCCGTTATCGGCGGTGGAGTTATTGGTGTCGAATTTGCCTCCTTTTTCAGTAATGCAGGAGCAGAGGTAACGGTTATTGAGATGATGCCGGAGATCGTGCCCCTCATGGAGCCGGAATTCTCAAAACTACTCCGCAGAGAGATGAAAAAAGTCACCTTTAAACTGGGATGCAGAGTCTATGAGATCACTGAAACAGGTGTGAACTATACTGATGCCAAAGGGGTGAATCAGACAGTTGAAGCCGATACCGTACTGATGAGTGTAGGAAGAAAACCCAATATTGATGGTTTGGAAAAACTGAAAACAAATCAGGGGTTTAGTCTCGATTTCAATAAAGGCGGAATATCCGTAAATGAGAAAATGCAGACCAACCTGCCGAATGTATATGCAGTTGGTGATGTGACCGGAAAATCTTTGCTTGCGCATTCTGCCTCCCGAATGGGTGAAGTTGCTGTAGCAAATATGTTCGGCAGCGGAAGTATCATGCGATATGATGCAATACCCTGGGTCGTTTACACCCTGCCTGAAGCGGCCGGCTGCGGGATGACAGAAGAGGAAGCAAAACAAGCAGGCTATAAGGTTGTTTCAGCCTCAATGCAGATGCGTGCCAACGGCAGGTTTCTCGCAGAATGGGGAAAAAAAGCCGGCGGTCTCTGTAAAGTAATTGCTGATTCTGAATCAGGAAAAATTCTGGGTATTCACCTGTTAGGCGGAGCCGGAAGTGAAATGATATTCGGTGCAGCTGCTTTTATTGAAGCAGAACTGCGTGTTCAGGACGTACGGGAAATAATATTTCCGCATCCGACAATTTCAGAGATCATAAAAGATGTCTGTATAGCTATAAATTTGTAAAAGAACCAAGGAGAAACAGATGCCCAAGAGTCTAACCATTGATCCGGCAGCAGTCCGGAAATCAGAAACTTTATCACTAAAATCAATTCCGATGAATACCTATAAATCCGATTTTGCCAAAGAGAAAAAACTGTATGGAAATAAAGGATTAATAGCAATGTATCGGGATATGCTGTTAATTCGCGAATTTGAAACCATGCTCGACCTTATTAAAAGAGAGGGAAAGTATGAAGGTTTAGAGTATAACCATCGTGGACCGGCCCACCTCTCCATTGGACAGGAATCAGCTGCAGTCGGACAGTGTGTAAATCTTGATCCTGAAGATTTTATCTTTGGATCACATAGAAGCCACGGTGAAATTCTTGCAAAGAGTTTTTCTGCTATCCGAAAGATAGGGGATGATAATTTAGTAACCGTTATGAAAGAGTTCATGGATGGAGATGTTTTCTCTATCGTAGAAAAGGACTTTATTGGAAAAGATACACAGGATCAAGCAGAAAACTTTGTACTGTATGGTGCCCTGGCAGAGATTTTTGCCAGAAAAACCGGTTTTAATCGGGGACTCGGCGGATCAATGCATACCTTTTTTGCTCCCTTCGGCAGTATGCCTAACAACGCAATTGTCGGCGGCAGCGGGGATATCGCAGTTGGTGCTGCACTCTATAAGAAAATCAACCGGAAACCCGGTATTGTTATAGCAAATGTAGGTGATGCATCTATGGCCTGCGGCCCTGTTTGGGAAGGCCTGATGCTGGCTGCAATGGATCAGTATAACACCCTTTGGGGCGATATGGCAGGAGCTCCGCCCTATATGCTTAATGTCTTTAATAACTTCTACGGAATGGGTGGACAGACCATGGGAGAGACCATGGGTTATGGAACACCAGCACGAATTGGTTATGGTGTTAATGCAGATGGTATGCATGCTGAAAGAGTTGACGGGTTTAATCCGCTTGCAGTTGCAGATGCCATGTCCCGAAAGAAAAAACTATTAATAGAAGGCCGTGGACCGGTTCTTATGGATACCATTACCTATCGGCTCTCAGGCCACTCCCCATCCGATGTTTCCTCATACCGAACCAGAGAAGAGATTGAGGCATTCAAAGAAAGTGACAGTTTAGTAGCTTTTGCCGAATACCTGGTGGATAACAAAGTGTTGTCTGATTCAGATCTTGCAGCACTGAAGCAGGAAGTTGTCGGTAAGATCAGCAAGACCATGGAACTGGCAATTGACAGCAAGAAATCTCCTCATGTTGACGGCGGATTTATTGAATCAGTAATGTTCTCCAACCAGAAAGTTGAGAAGTTTGATGATCGTGAACCGGAACTTCTGGAAGCACTTGAAGATAACGATCGCGTTAAACAAATTGCACGTAAGAAACGGTTTTATCTTGATGAAAAGGGAAAGAAAGTCTCAGCGGCAAGGCTCTATGTCTATCGTGATGGTATATTTGAGGCGATGGCTCATGGTTTTACCACAGATCCTACCATGGTAGCCTATGGAGAGGATAACCGTGACTGGGGCGGAGCTTTTGCTTGCTACAGAGGACTTACAGAACTGCTTCCCTATCACAGATTTTTCAACTCACCAATCTCTGAAGCCTCAATTGTAGGAAGCGGTGTCGGTTATGCAATGGCTGGAGGAAGAGCGGTAGTAGAATTGATGTATTGTGACTTCATGGGCCGTGCCGGTGATGAAATTTTTAATCAGATGCCTAAATGGCAGGCAATGAGTGCCGGAGTTTTGAAAATGCCGCTTGTTCTCAGAGTATCAGTCGGTAGTAAATACGGTGCTCAGCATTCACAGGACTGGTCAGCACTAACCGCACATATTCCGGGTCTAAAAGTAATGTTTCCAGCTACACCGCATGATGCTAAGGGTATGTTAAACCTTGCCCTTCGCGGAACAGATCCTGTAGTCTTTTTTGAGAGTCAGAAATTGTATGGAATTGGAGAACAGTTTGAGACCGGTGGGGTACCTGAAGGGTACTACGAGACTCCTGAAGGGGAACCTGCAGTACGGAAAGAGGGAAAAGACCTTACCATTATTACAATCGGTGCAACACTTTATACCGCAATGGATGCTGCAGAGAAGCTGAAAGAACAGTACGGACTTGATGCTGAAGTAATAGACCTGAGATTTATCAATCCGCTTAATTATGAAAAACTGGTTGAATCTGTGAAGAAAACCGGTCGGGTTCTTCTCACATCAGATGCCAGCGAACGTGGATCATTTCTCCACACTGTTGCATCAAATATTGGCAGACTTGCCTTTGATTATCTTGATGCACCTCCGGTAGTACTGGGATCAAGAAACTGGATTACTCCTCCGGCAGAGATGGAAGAGCTGTTTTTTGCACAGCCTGAATGGATTCTTGATACTATTCATGAACAAATTCTTCCTCTTTCCGGTCACAAGGTTCAAACAGTTCAGACCGATGGTGAGTTTTACCGATTAAGTAAACTTGGAGTGTAAGGATTATTTTTATGAATAAAGATATGCAAAACGTGATAGGGGAGCTAAACTCCCCTGATAATTTCAAACGGGTCGCAGCACTCAGGGAAATGGAAAAATCCATACAGGAAGGTACCATAACCCGGAAAGCTACCCGGGAAGTAAATAATCATGTTCATACGACCTATTCATTCAGCCCCTATGAACCAGCTATGGCAGCCTATAAAGCATGGGAAGCCGGTTTGCAGATTGTGGGGAGCATAGATCATGACAGTATTTCAGCAGCTGAAGAGACGCTTTTTGCCGGCTCTCAGCTGGGGATAGCAACAACGGTAGGATTTGAAGTTCGATGCAGTTTTAAAGATACCGCATTGAGTGACCGGAAGATAAATAATCCTGATTCAAAAGGTATCGTATATATGTGCATCCATGGGGTGCCTTCAGACAAAATTGCAGAATGCCGTGAATTTTTAAAACCGGTGAATACGGTTCGAAATATAAGAAATCGGGCTGAGGTTGCTGCATTAAATAAACTGATTGCCGGATACGGATTGTCTCCTCTGGATTTCGACCGTGATGTATATGCACTCTCCAAAAGTGAAGAGGGCGGCAGCATAACTGAAAGACATATATTAGCAGCATTGGCCGGCAGAATAATTGAAAGGTTTGGGAAAGGCCAACAGATTGTTGATTTCCTGGAAAATGAGCTGAAAATATCTCTTAGTGAAAAAGTTCGTCAAATATTCCTTGATAAAGAGAATCCGCACTATCTCTATGATCTTCTTGGATCGTTAAAAGGGAGCTTTCTGCCTGAGTTTTTTATTCAGCCTGAACCGGAAGAGACAATTCCTGCAAAAGCGATTGTTGATTTTGCACGCTCAATCGGTGCAATTCCCGCATATGCGTATCTGGGAGATATTACCGAAAGTCCGACAGGCGATAAAAAAGCGGAAAAATTCGAGGATAGTTATCTTGATGAACTTTTTAGTGTCCTTCATGAGATCGGCTATACAGCGGTAACCTATATGCCGCCGAGGAATACCAAAGAGCAGCTGTTGCGAGTACAGGAACTGGCCGGAAAATATGGTTTTATGGAGATAAGCGGGGTTGATATTAACTCATCCCGGCAAATATTCAACTGCCCGGAGATGCTGCAGCCTGAATTTGAACACTTGCTGGATTCAGCATGGGCATTGGTTGCACATGAGAAACTTGCTTCTGCAGATCCGGATTTGGGTTTGTTTCAGCCTGAAAATCCATTGGCAGATAAAACAATTGATGAACGAATAGCGGTATATGCTGAAATTGGACGACAGTTAAATCCATTTTCACTAATTATACCCCTGGATGATATAAAAAAGAGGTTTGCGTTATGAAGAAATATAGTAAGGAATGGGATGTAATCATTCCGCCATGGAATGTAATCATTCCGCCATGGAATGTAATCATTCCGCCATGGAATGTAATCATTCCGCCATGGAATGTAATCATTCCGCCGTATGTGCGCGGATTGACCTTTGATGGGGTTAAAGGTCTTTTCGTGCATACGGAACCAGTGTCAGGCGATACTGCAGTTGAAGCTGATCTGGTTATTGAGACTGCTGGGTATAATCCTGCTGACAGTGGGGATGTTAAAACATTGCTCAAGCTTGTGGAAAAAAAATTTACTGAGTATGCCGCGAAAACAGCTCAGTATCCCGGCACAATACTGCTGGATAGTGAAAGAATTATCAGAATTGGGAAAGATTATGCTCAATCAGTCACAGATGCAGATTGTTCAGTTGCTCCTGGAACCAAAGGCTCAGAGAGCCGATCCGATGTAGTACGGGGTAAAATTGCATTGGTAACCGGCGGGGCACAGGGTTTTGGCGAAGGAATGGTTACTGAACTTGCTGGTGCAGGAGCCTTTGTCTATATAGCAGATATGAATTTTTCAGGTGCGCAGAAACTGGCCGATTCCTTAAATATGGATGCAGGAACAGTTATTGCAAAAGCTCTTGAAGTAAATGTGACAAGTGATGAATCAGTAGCTGCCATGATGGAATCAGTAGCTCTGGAAACCGGCGGACTGGATCTGTTTATCAGCAATGCAGGTGTTTTAAAAGCCGGTAGTGTGAAAGATATGGAGCTGAAAGATTTTAACTTTGTGACATCTGTCGACTACACAGGATTTTTCCTATGTACTAAATATGCATCCAGACTGTTGGCCTACCAAAATGCTGCTGCAAAAGAGTATATGACTGATATTATTGGAATAAGCTCAAAGTCCGGTCTTGAAGGATCTAATAAAAATGGTGCCTATGCCGGAGCAAAATTCGGGACAATTGGCCTTACACAAAGCTTTGCTTTAGAACTGGTAACTGACAATATTAAGGTGAATGCAATTTGTCCGGGTAACTTCCTAGACGGCCCGCTTTGGTCAGATCCTGACAGAGGACTGTTTGTTCAGTACCTGCATACAGGAAAAGTTCCCGGAGCAAAGACGATTGAGGATGTAAGAAAATTCTATGAAGCAAAAGTGCCCTTAAACAGGGGTTGTAAAACGATAGATGTTATTAAAGCTGTCTTCTATATAGTTGAACAGCAGTATGAAACCGGTCAGGCTGTACCGGTTACCGGCGGACAGGTAATGCTTAATTAGGTAGAAACTGCCGTCGTATTAATTCACAGCAGTAGAGGAGAAAAAGATGAAAACAAAAGCAGTAAGGATATATGGACAAAAGGATCTTCGTTTGGAAGAATTTGATCTTCCCGAGATGAAAGATGATGAAATAGTTGCAGAAATTATTACCAATAGTATCTGCATGTCTTCACATAAAGCGGCTAACCAGGGAGCAGATCATAAAAGAGTTCCTAACGATATCGCTGAGAATCCAACTATCATTGGCCATGAGTTTTGTGGAATAATTTTAGAAGTTGGAAAGAAATGGGCGCACAAATTTAAGAAAGGCCAAAGATTTTCAATACAGCCGGCATTGAACTATAAAGGAAGCCTGGATGCCCCGGGATATTCATTTCGCTGGATCGGCGGTAATGCAACTCATGTACTTATCCCCAATGAAGTTATGGAGATGGATTGTCTCCTTACCTATGAAGGTGATGCCTTTTTTATGGGATCTCTTTCTGAACCGGTATCCTGCATAGTGGGTACCTATCATGCAATGTATCATATTCCGCAGGGAACCTATGTGCATAATATGGGTATAGTTGAAGGCGGAAACCTGGCTATACTTGCCGGAGTTGGTCCTATGGGGCTTGGGGCAATTGATTATGCTCTTCATAATGACCGCAAACCTGGTTTGCTGGTAATTACCGATATCGATGATGCACGGCTGAATCGTGCTGCTCAGCTCTATACCGTTGAACATGCTGCTGATTTAGGGGTTAAACTTGTCTATCTCAATACCGGAAAGGCAGAAAATCCCGTTGAAGCTCTCATGGAATGTACTGGCGGGAAAGGATTCGATGATGTCCTGGTCATGGCTCCGGTTAAGCCTGTTGTTGAGCAGGGAAGCAAAATACTGGGTAAGGATGGTTGTTTGAATTTTTTTGCCGGACCAAGTAATACCGAATTTTCAGCTGAACTCAACTTCTATAATGTACATTATGCAGCACACCACCTGGTTGGTACCAGCGGTGGAAATACCGATGATATGAAAGAATCTCTTGTGATGATGGAGAAAGGATTAATTAATCCTGCTGCTATGATTACTCATATTGGTGGAATGGATGCAGTTATTGATACAGTACTGAACCTGCCGTCAATTCCCGGTGGAAAGAAGCTGATGTATACGCATATAAATCTACCGTTAACGGCTATTTCTGATTTTGCCGAAGCTGGTAAAGAAAATTCGATTTTCATAGAACTTGATGCCATTGTAAAAAGAAGTAATGGACTATGGTGTCTGGAAGCAGAGAAATATTTGCTTTCTCATGTGTAGAAAATGATGTGTAGAAACTGAATTATTAAATTTGTACTGAAAGGATAGAACTATTATGAAGAGATATATTGCAGTAGACCTGGGAGCTTCAAGCGGACGTGTTGTGGTGGGGAACCTCCATGAGTTTACCGTAACGAACAGGTTTGTTACCCGAAATGATCGGGTGAACGGCAGCGTCTATTGGGATATTCTCTATATCTTTTCAGAAATAAAAGAGGGTCTGAAAAAGGCGTTCTCCCTCTTTCCCGGTGAGGGAGAGATATCAGGTATCAGTATTGATACCTGGGGTGTCGACTATGGCCTTCTGGATGCGCATGGAGCCTTAATGGGTCTTCCGTACCACTATCGTGATGCCCGGACAGACGGAATGATGGAAGAGGTCTTTGCAAAGATATCCCGGGAAGAGATTTATAAAGAGACGGGAATCCAGTTTATGCAGCTGAATACTATTTATCAGCTTGCAGCTATGAAAAAATATCAGCCTGAACTTCTGGGAGTTGCAAAAACATATCTTTCAGTCCCGGACTTGCTGAACTTCTGGCTCTGCGGAGTTGCAAAGAATGAGTTCTCTCATGTTTCAACAACCCAGCTCTATAATCCTGAAACAAAAGACTGGTCCTGGAAAATTATTGATGCATTAGATCTGCCCAGAGATATATTTTGTGAAATTATTCCAAGCGGTACTGTTTTAGGCCCCCTTCGACCGGAAGTTGCTGCAAAAATTGGGGCTCCGTCATCTGTACAGGTTATTGCCGGAGGAAGTCATGATACAGCCGCAGCAGTAGCAGCTGTTCCGGTAGTTGATGATAAACCGAATATCTATATAAGCAGCGGTACCTGGTCACTTCTGGGTATCGAATCTGATGAACCTATCATCACAGAAAAATCTCTGGCCTATAATTTCACCAATGAGGGTGCTGCAAGCGGAAAAGTGCGGTTCATGAAGAATATTATGGGTATGTGGATTCAGCAGGAGTGTCTCCGATGGTGGGAAGCTGCCGGTGAAACAATTACCTTTAAGGATCTTGATGCAGAAACACTTGCATGTGCTGATTTCCCTTCAACCATAGATCCAAATGACAATCGCTTTCTTAAACCAAACTCATCAAAAGATCCCATGCCTAAGAGAGTTGAAGATTACTGCAGAGAGAATAATCTTCCTGTCCCTGTGAAAAAAGGTGAGTTTATGGCTGTTATATATCGTGGTCTGGCAGAAGCCTATGCCAGATATGCCAGGCAGTTATCTGATATCACCGGTGTTAACTATGAACATCTCTATGTCATAGGCGGAGGATGTAAGAATTTCATACTTAATCAGTGGACTGCCGATGCATCCGGTATACGGGTGAGTGCAGGTCCTGTAGAAGCCACCGCACTTGGGAATATTCTCATTCAAGCATTGGCGCTTAATGATATTCCTGATAAACAAGCCGGACGCAAGCTAATCAGGAAATATCACGAATACACGATTTTCGAACCGACTAGTCCGTAACATCAATAGCTACTGAAACGGAATCGACCCTGGTACTCTCTGTTTTAACAGAAATAGTCCCGGGAGATCCGGTTGTCCTCACCCAGATTGCTGTACATCCACCAATGAGGGGAACCTTTGAAGGTCCCATAATTTTTCCTGGACCCGCAATGCTGAAATCAAGTGAGTCGGGAATATAGGGAAGATCCCTGCCGAAATTATCTACCAATTTAAAACTGATTCTTGTCGCATCGTAGGTATTCCCGGAAAGAGTTAAGCTGGCATCATCTAAAGTAGTCTGCAGTTTGTCAGCATATACCTGACCTCCGGCATTTTGTGATATTACCACTTTATCTCCGATACAGGCTTCAAACCGATATGTTGAGTCTTTTGATCCCCAACCTCCAAGTATGTCGAAACCAATCTGTGTAAACTTTTTTCGTGATAATCTATATTTCTGCATCAGAAAAAAGGCTGAAAGTTTTGAGCGGCGGGAAAGGTTTCCATTATGGCTCTGTGCATCGAGGAGAATCATACGAAACTTTTCTTTATCCTTTTTGCGAAAAGGAACATTATTAAGACTATTTCCCAGGAGATCCATTATCCGGATTGGAGGGTGGGGAAGATTCGGCCATGATGTATGATTCGGAAAAAATGTATCAATTAGCTCGTTACTGTTATCGTAGACCTTTACACATTCACAATTGGTAAAAATTTCAATGGGGAAAAAGACACTTGCATCACAGTCTCCTTTCACCACGAGAGAGGCAATCTGCATATAGGGTTCTGTCGAGTTCGGATCGTTCTGACTTCTGTAGGCTGCAGCAGCATATTTTGGAATTCTGAACATATCCATGACCCCATGATAACAGATCTTATCTCCGGATCCGAAATCTTTGTGTGTATTGTAGTCAAATGCACACCAGCCTATGGCACCGCTTATTGCCGGATCTCCAAGCTGCCGGTTGATAACTCTGGTGTGCCGTAAAGCATGCTCCCGAACCCGATTCTCTGAATCATACCGTTTAGTAGGGTACATGTGGCCGTTATACTCTGTGACTATGTATGGAATCCCTTTTTTTCCTATTACTTTATGGGCCGGCAGCAGAATTTCCTTTCCTCCGCTATGAATAAAATCGTTCATGGTATAGACGTCTTCAAGAAGCTCGCTGTCTGTGAAACATCTTACGCCGCCAGTTTGACGCGAGGGATCAGCTGCATGTGCAGTTTTATTGGTTTCTGAGTAAAAATCATGATTGTCCAAAGATTCGTTTATACGAACACCCCAAATAATTATCGATGGATGATTCCAATCCCGCTCAATCATCTCAGTAACCTGTTTGTTAGCTGTTTTCTGCCACTCCAGATCACCAATATGCTGCCAGCCTGGAATCTCTTCAAAGACCAACAGACCTATTTCATCACACCTATCCAGAAATGAGACTGACTGGGGGTAGTGGGATGTTCTCACAATATTAAGCCCCAGTTCATATTTTAGAATGTCGGCATCCTTTTGCTGAACTCTGTCAGGCATTGCATATCCAACATAGGGAAAGCTCTGGTGCCGGTTTAGTCCGATCAGCGGGATTTTCCCCCCATTCAGGTAGAATCCATCGGGTCTGAATTCAGTTTCCCTAAAGCCGAAGGTATACGTAGTTGAATCAACCAATTTCCCATCAAGAGTAAGTTCTGCTTCAGCAGTATAGAGATTAGGCGTTTCAATATCCCAAACATCAATCTCAGATAGCCCATCAAGTAAAAAGTCAGACTGGGTTGATGTAACACTTCCTGCAATCTTGTTATGTGAATCGTAAAGAGTGATTTTAATTGCAGATTCTCCGGTGAAATTTCCCTGCATAACGGCATGGAATGATATATCCCAGATGCTGTTGCTCTTTTTTTTCGGTAGAATACGTAGATTTTCGATATGCGTGGAGTTGACTATACGAATTGCAATATCACGATAAATACCGCCATAGGTAAGATAATCAATTACATTGCCAAACGGGGGGATATCCGGCCGTTCTGTTGAATCAACTTTTACCACTAGTATCTGATCGCTTCCGGCCGTTAGGAAAGGTGCCGCATCGATAGAAAACGGGGTGTATCCGCCTTTATGCGATCCGGCGAACTCTCCATTAATGAAGACTTCTGCATAGGTCATTACCCCGGCAAAATCAATACATACTTTTTCCCCTGACAGCTCTGCAGGATCCATCTGGAAATTCTTTCGATAGCAGGAGATGAATTGATATGCTTCCTCATTAAAACAGTTGTATGGTAATTCAATATTAGTATGCGGGATATCAACTGCTAAAAATTCGGTATCATCAAACGCTGGATCATTGTAGATGTCTTTGAAATCAGTTCTATATTTCCAACCAAAATTTATGGGTATTATTTGACGCATAGTATCTCCTACTATCAGAGTGCTTACAAGAAATATTTTTTCATTATTTAATAATTGTTACAACGAGTAAAGTGCAAAATAGTGTTGATTTTGTGAGTAAAAGCATAAAATAATAGTAAAAATTGATGTATGAGATAGGTGTAACGGGAATAATCGAAAGATTATGAAATATTTCGTAAGATATTAAATTAAGTTGCAATTAGCCATGAGAAGTGTTAAGGTTTTATCGATTTTAAGGTGAACTGGAGCATGAACATCTATGTATCCAGCAGGTAGCCAAGACACCTTGCAGTAGCAAGTCTAAAACAGAAAGTGCTTGTCATGTACGTTTGTTCGTATGAAAGTTACTCCTGATTGATATCTGTAATTGTGATGATACAGATGTTAATATATTTATTGCACATGGAAATTATTTCATCAAATCTCAACAGTAATTTTTAAAACATAGCTGCTTAAAACAGCTGTAGAAATAACAATAACAAAGGAGTTTGGTATGAAGAAATGGATTAGTCTGTTTGTAGTGATGGTGCTTATGTTCTCAGTTTTTGCCGGCGGTGAAAACGAAGCGGAAAAAGAGGATGCTTTTAAAGTCGGATTTGTATTCACTGGGCCCATAAGCGACGGCGGATGGACACAGCAGCATAATGCTGGACGTTTGGCTATCGAAGAAGAATTTGGTGTTGCCACATTGTACAAAGAAAGTGTACCAAACACACAGGAATCTGCAAAAGTCATGAGAGATATGATTGCACAGGGTGCAAAAATGATCTTTGCAACAAGTTTTGGTTATATGGATTACATGTTGGAAGTTGCAGCAGAGAATCCTGATGTAGCTTTCTTTCATTGCGGTGGGTATAAACAGTCTGAGAATGCAGTAAACTATCTTGGCCGTATGTTTCAGGCAAGATATCTATCGGGAATTGTAGCAGGCTTAAAATCAGAAACCGGAAAACTGGGTTATATTGCAGCATTTGAAATCCCGGAAGTTGTTCGTGGAATCAATGCTTTTACGCTGGGTGCACGAAGTGTGAATCCTGAAGCAACCGTTGAAATCATCTGGACACATGACTGGAATGATCCTCCACGAGAGAAAGAAGCATCTTTTGCTCTCATAGATAATGGTTGTGATGTAATTGCACAGCATCAGACCGGCCCTGCAAATCTTCAGGCAGCTGAAGCCAGAGATGTATGGGGAATTGGTTATCATGCAGATATGAATGCAGCAGCTCCTGAAGCTTGTTTAACATCAGCTTACTGGAACTGGACTCCTTATTATTTACAGGAAGTTAAAGCAGTAATGGACGGTACATGGAAAGCTGAAAATTTCTGGAGCGGACTGGATATGGATATAGTTCGGGTTGCTGAACTTGGAAAAAATGCCCCTGCAGGTGCTGCTGATTTAGTTGCAGAAGCAGAAGCTATGATCAAAGCAGGAACTCTTTCAGTATTTGAAGGTCCTCTGAAAAATAATGAAGGTGTACTTATCGTTGAAGACGGTGTTACTCCATCTGATGGCGAACTTCTTGGAATGAATTGGCTGGTAGAAGGCGTTATCGGATCTATTGATTAGAATATAAATTAATAAAATGGAGGAGGTCTTTTAGTAAGACCTCTTCCTTTTGTTTTCCACTTTTTCTCAATTGGAGTGTATTGTTGGAACCGCATGATCATATCAGGATGGAATCAATAACTAAAATTTTCGGAAGCCTTAAGGCGAACGATAATGTAAATCTCACAGTAAAGAGGGGCGAAGTGCATGCCATCCTCGGTGAGAACGGTGCGGGTAAAAGCACTCTAATGAATATCCTTTCAGGAATCTACTCGGCAGACAGCGGGACTGTTATGCTGAATGGAGAACGGAAATCGTTTAAATCTCCTCAGGATGCAATAGATGCCGGTGTGGGTATGATTTACCAGCACTTCAAACTTGTAGAAGCAATGACTGCCTGGGAAAATATCTGTGCCGGACCAACAGGGTCCCGGATATTGAAACCAAAGGCATTAAAAAAGAAAATTACAGAATTATCCACTAGTACTGGATTGTTTGTTGATTTAGATAAAAAAATACGGGATATGGGTGTTGGTGAAAAACAGACAGTCGAGATCCTAAAAGTTCTCTATCGCGGAGCTGATATTCTTATTCTGGATGAACCTACCACAGTTTTAACTCCTCAGGAGACTGAAACTTTGTTCTCCATTATTCGCGGACTGAAAGCAACCGGAAAAACTGCTATCATCATTACGCATAAACTCTATGAAGTTATGGCTATAAGTGATCAGGTTACTATTCTCCGAAAGGGACGAACTGTTGCAACCGTATCAACACAGGAAGTTACCCAGAAAGAGCTGGCGGAAATGATGGTCGGAAAAGCCATGAATATGGATTTTCCCTCTGCTGAAGGCTCCTGTGCAGAAGACGATTCCGGACCGATATTGGAAGTCAAAGACCTTTGTATAGAAGATAAAGAGTGTATGAGAAGTCTCGATAAGATATCATTTACTCTTTGCGGGGGAGAGATACTGGGTATTGCCGGCGTTTCCGGAAGCGGTCAGAAACAGTTATGCCAAAGCCTGGTAGGCCTGCAGAAGATTGATAAAGGTGAAGTAATTGTTAAAGGTGAAAATATTGCCGGACATTCTGCCCGGGAAATTATTGCCAAGGGCTTAATCCGTTTGAATTTTGTTCCTGAGGACCGACTCGGCATGGGACTGGTTGGTGGAATGGATCTTGTCGATAATATTATGCTTAGAGATTATCGTAAGAACAAAGGCATGCTACTAGATAGAAAATCCGGAATCAGGAAAACCAGAAAACTGGTAGAGTCTCTGCAAATAATGCATCCAGGCATTAACCGGCCTATCAGTGTTCTTTCAGGTGGAAATCTCCAGAAAGTGCTGCTCGGTAGGGAAATTGTCAGTGATCCGGAAGTTCTTGTTACTGCATATCCTGTACGCGGGCTGGATTTGGGAGTTACCCATAAAGTTATCAGCCTGCTGCATGAACAGAAACAAAAAGGGGTAGGTGTGCTGCTTGTTGCTGAAGACCTTGATCTCCTGCTTGCTGTATGCGACAGAATTATGGTCCTCTACTGCGGGCGGATATCGGGAATAGTTGATACTGCGACGACAACAAAAGAGGAGTTGGGGATGCTGATGTCCAGCATTGATGGAGAGTGTACTGATGATTAGAGTATCGCAGTTAAGTACCTGTTCATTCAGAAAAAAAGTTTTGATAAGGGTCTCAGCTATCTTTTTTGCTCTGTTTTTCTCCGGTATATTACTTGCGCTTATGGGGTATAATCCTTTTTCGGTTTTTGGATCGATGCTTGACGGCGGTCTTGGATCGGGGTACAGAGTGAAAGAGACCCTGGTAAGAACAATTCCTTTAGCGCTGACCTCTCTGGGTATTGGACTCTCCTTTCGTATGAAATTCTGGAATATCGGTGGAGAAGGGCAAATCATGATGGGTGCATTTGCGGCTACCTGGGTCGGCTTGTTTTTTCCGGAAATTCCCCGTCCTCTACTGCTGCTGATGATGGCGCTTGCAGGAATCGTAGGCGGAGGACTTTGGGCGCTTATTCCGGCACTGTTAAAAATTAGATTTCGTACAAATGAGACAATTCTTACGCTTATGCTGAACTATGTTGCGCTGAAATGGCTTACGTATCTCCAATATGCTGCATGGCGTGATGAGGAAGCTTTTGGGTACCCTAAAATCCCCAATCTCGTGAAAAATGCAAAACTTCCGGATATTTTCGGTATTCATATCGGTATAATTTTAGTACCTTTGATGGTTGCTGTCATATTTCTTTTTATTAAATATACAAAAAAAGGGTATGAGATTCGGGTAATCGGGGAAAGCGAGCAAACTGCATGGTACGCCGGGATGAATGTATCGAAAATCATAATCAGTACACTATTTGTAAGCGGCGGTATTTGCGGGCTTGTGGGAATGATTCAAGTTTCAGGGGTAAATAGTACCTTAAGTGTTGATGTCAGCAATGGTGTAGGGTATACGGCAATTATAATAGCATGGCTTGCCCAATTGAATGCTATTGCAATTCTGCTCGCTTCATTTCTTTTTGCGGTAATGGTTGAGGGCGGATCATTTATTCAGACTGTTTACCATATACCGCAGTCGGCTGCTGCATTAATGCAGGGATTAATTCTCTTTTTTGTTCTCGGCAGTGAGTTTTTTATTCGTTACAAAATATCATTCTCCGGATTAAGAAAAATAATCAGTGAAGATCATATCGGAGAGGGTGAATAATATGGACGTGAGTTGGTTTGTATACTTTTTTGCCGCTGCAGTTGTAGCCGGTACTCCTCTTCTGATTGCAACTCTGGGAGAATTGGTTATAGAAGAGAGTGGAAGTCTAAACCTCGGTGTTGAGGGAATGATGTATATGGGGGCGGTCATGGGGTTTAAATTCGGCCTTATGACCGGAAATCCAATTATGGCCGTATTCGGGGCACTGCTGGCAGGAGCCGCAGGAGCTTTAGTATTCGGTTTTCTCACAATTTCGTTGCGGGCCAATCAAATTGTAACCGGCTTAACGCTGACGCTTTTCGGCATGGGATTTGCCGGATTTGTGGGATCAAGCATGGTTGGAAAAAAGGCCCCTGATGCAATAATGGCCGCCTTTGCCAAGATGAGAATCCCCCTTCTTGGTGATATACCCATACTTGGTGATATATTTTTCCATCAGGATATTATTATCTATCTGAGCTATTTTCTCGTTGCAGGTGTAGGTTTTTATCTCTACAAGACCAGAAAAGGATTAAACGGGCGAATGGTGGGAGAAAATCCTGCAGCAGCTGATGCGCTGGGAATATCCGTTGCACTGTACCGATATATGCACTTACTTGCCGGTGGTGCTCTTTGCGGTCTGGCTGGCGGATACCTTTCATTGGTCTATGTTCCTGCCTGGCAGGATTCTCTGGTTTCGGGAAGAGGCTGGATTGCTGTTGCTCTGGTTATATTCTCAAAATGGAATCCCTACAGAGTTGTTCTGGGAGCACTTTTTTTCGGCGGGCTGGATATTATCGGATTCAGACTCCAGAAATTCAATCTACCCATATCTCAATATGTTCTCGATGTTCTTCCCTATCTTATGACTATCATAGTACTGGTTTTTGATTCCATGCGGAGGAATGCAGTCAGTAAGGCACCTCAGTCCCTAGGAAAATCCTATTTCAGGGAAGAGAGATAAACGCGTATGACTGCATTTACTATTACGGTACTTCCCGGGAATATCAAATATAAGGTTCAAAAAGGTGCTCTATTATTGGATGTTTTAAGAACGTCTAAAATTGAAGATGCAGAACCCTCCCTGCCCCTGCATACGCCCTGCGGCGGGAAAGGGGTATGCGGGAAGTGCCTGATCCAGGTGATAGATGGAGTATCTGAAAATATTGATGCTGCTGATCTTGAATCTCTTACTCAGGAGCAGATTTCTGCCGGTTTCCGATTGGCCTGTACCCTGCGTATTGAGAGTGATCTGACTATACAACTCCCTGGGACTGATTCAAATGGACAGAGAATATTATCTGAACAGGATCATTATAGAGGTGAAAAAAATCAGGTCACAAAGAAGTATTATCTCGAACTTGAACCTCCTGCAATTGATAACCAGATTGATGATCTTGAACGAATTGTCTCAGCTTTGGGAATAGACAGTTTAACAGTTCCTGGTACCATTCTTTCCGGATTGTCAGAATTGCTCCGTAAAAGTGATTTTAAGCTGACAGCAGCGGTTACCGGAGAGAGAGTTGTGTCGATTGAATCTGGAAATACCACGGCATCTAACTATTTTTTCTCTATAGATTTGGGGACAACAACAGTCGTAGTATATCTTTTGAATGCGGTTACCGGTGAATTGATTGATACTCTGTCAGAATTGAATATGCAGCGCTCTTTTGGTGCTGATGTTATATCACGCATATCCTATACACTGGATCATGAAGATGGCCTGGCCACTCTGCAAAATAAGATTGTGAATCAGCTGCACAGGATGATGATCAGCCTGGTTGAAAAAAATGATATTCCCAATGATTTTGTGTACGGTTGCATTTTGGCTGGAAATACGACGATGCTGCATTTGTTTAACGGAACTGATCCGGTTCCCATTGCCCGGTCTCCGTATATTCCAACCTTCACACAGTTAATGAAGTACAGCAGCTATGAATCTGAAATTGTTCCCATACAATTTCCCCATTGCACGCTGTATCTGCTGCCTGGTATTTCGGGATATATTGGTGCTGATATTACTGCGGGAATACTTGCGGTAGATCTTTGGAAGCAGACCGAGACCTCTTTGCTGATTGATATCGGCACGAACGGTGAGATAGTGCTTGGAAGCAGTGCCGGCATATCGGCTTGTGCCACCGCGGCAGGACCTGCATTTGAAGGATTTCACATAAGTTGTGGAATCGGAGGGGTAGCCGGTGCCGTACAGGATATCTCCTTCGATACGGAAAATGATGATATCAGTTGTAAAACAATTCAGAATCGTCCTGCAGTAGGAATTTGCGGATCAGGTATGGTTGATCTCGCGGCACTCATGATTAATCTTAATATGGTCGACTCGAAGGGTAAGTTTCTGAAAATGGATGAAATTTCTCCTTCTCTGTCAAATAATCTTCAGAAACGCCGCGTGCGGATCGAAAATAAGGAAGTTTTTGTAATAGATGATGGTTCCGGTACAGCAGATGGGAATCCGATTATATTTACTCAGCAGGATATGCGGGAGCTGCAGTTGGCCAAGGCGGCCATAGCTGCAGGAATTGAGACACTTATTTCTCAAACAGGGACGTTGATTACTGATATTGAACATGTATATATAGCAGGCGGCTTTGGGAATTATATTCATAAATCCAGTGCGCTTGTTATTGGGCTTATTCCGCAGGAACTGGCACACTGTATTGAACTGGTGGGAAATTCTGCCGGGAAAGGGGCGATTATGTGTGCAATGTCGCAAAAAGCTCTTAGCGGCTGCAGTACGATTAGAAAAATGGTGAATTATATTGAGCTCTCCTCTGAAAAATCTTTCAAGAGAGCATTGATGAAGCATATGTATTTTTTGGAGAAATAAGGCAATTTCTTACTAATTTTGAATAGGAGGTGTGAGCTGATATCTTTACATCAATTTTGAGTCATGATAGTATATTGTGAGCTGTGGTTATGTGATAGATATTGTAACCACAAGCAAATGAAACCTTGTTGAATTACTGCAAGTATAAAACCAAGCTGCTTGTACGGAATGAATATCCAAACAATATAATACCGCTTCTCATTATATAGATAAACGTGTGCCTGATCGAGTTAATATATTAAGGAGAAGAATATGCAACAGAAACCGGATCTTATTGAAATTCTGAGAAGATCAAGAGAGGGCGAATACTGCAGCCCCCGCGACTGGGACCTTAAACGGATACCCCAGGGTGTCAAAAAAATGCTTAAAAAGTATGATTTGCAGAAATCAGTTGATAAAGAGAACCCGGTCAATACTGACCTGGAACTTGCAGATGAATTTTTTAAAGCTGGATATGAACTTGCACTTGAGCTGGGTATGTTCAATGAAGCAAGGGACCGTATTATCCGAATAAGTGAAGATGAACTGAAAAGCACACTGAAACTTGCTCCTTCCGAGGTTGAACTTGGGTTTGGTGCCGACAAAAGAGTACTGAAATCACGTACCCCTTCAGATCCGACTCCAATGCTGTTTGGATCTTCCCTCGGTATCACAGTCTCTGAAGATAAATGGCCCCTTCTTACTGAAGGAATTGCACGGCAGCTCGAAGTGGACCTGCTTGAGGGTGGTTCACTTTGTACGATAAATGGTCTTGATGCATTACCTAACGATCCCTCTGAAACCCTTCTTTGCTATGAACAGGGCCGTATGCATAGACAGATTCGTAAAAAAGCAGGAAGAGAAGGAATGCCTGGTATTGGAAATATCTCTGCAGTAACTGAATTTGGTCAGTTTTGCTATGGAACCAAGGGAAACTTTTACAATACAGACTTATCTCTGATTCTCTATCCTTCTGAATTGAAAATTAACAACCAGACTCTTCATAAAGTAGTACACACTTTGGCTATGGATGGATTGATCTTTGCCGGATCTCCCGGAATGATCGGCGGAATGCCGGGAACACCTGAAGGTGCTATTATTTCCAGCATTGCAGCATCTTTACTGCAGTATGCAGTATTGTTTGCTACAGTTGGTGGTGGCGAGTTGTATGATATTCGTTACCTCTCCAATGTTAACAGAGAAGGTCTTTGGGCACTTAGTGCAACACATCAGGCTCTTAGCAGAAACACCCACCTGTGTACTCATGGTATTGCGAATCAGGTATCCGGACCGGGAACGCGTGAGCTTATGTATGAAACACTTGTAGGTGTCTCAGTAATAGCCGCATCAGGTACTGCTTTCTCAACAGGGCCAAGATCTGCCGGTGGAAAGTTCAATGACTACCTCTCCCCACTGGATTGCAGATGGTGTGCTGAAGTTTCACATGCTGCATCAGGAATGTCTTTGGAATCAGTAAACGAAATGGCAAAAAAATTCCTGCCTGAGTATGAGGATAAAATCAAAACACCAAACATTGGGAAACCGGTTGAAGAGGTATGGGATCTGCAGAACTTCAGACCATTACCTGAAGCTGAAAAAGTATACGATGAAGTAAGAGCTGTAGCTGAAGATTTCGGCCTGCCGCTCTAGCTTAAACTTACATATTAATGCGGAGGCTGTTCAGCAGTCTTCCGCGCTTCTAAAAATGATACAGGGAGATAGATGATGGATAATGTTATTGTTAAAAAATTATATGATGCAGTAATTGAGGGTGAGGAAGAAATCGCTGTTGAAGCTGCTCAGGAAAGTATTGATGCCGGGTTGAATCCTGTGGAAGTGATCAAAACTAGTATACAGGGTGCTATGGATGAGATTGGTGCACAATTTGAGGATGGGGAAGCATTTCTTCCTGAACTTATGCTTGCCGGTGAAGCAGCCACTGAGGCTATGGATATTCTATTGGCAAAGATAAAGGAAGATGGTGGAGAAAGTACGGAAGTTGGTACGGTCATTCTTGGAGTTATGTCCGGGGATCACCACGATATTGGAAAGAATTTGGTAAAAGCAATTCTTTCTGCAAACGGCTTTAAAATTATTGATATGGGTATTGATGTAGGCGTTAAGGCTTTTATTGAGACAGCACAGCGTGAAAAAGCCGATATCATAGCTTGCTCAACTCTGATAACCACATCACTTCCCTACCAGAAAGAGCTTATTCAGACCCTTGAAGCCATGGGTATTAGAGAAAAATATTCTGTAATTCTAGGCGGCGGTCCGGTAACATCTCAGTGGACAAAAATGATTTCAGCTGACGGGTATGCAAATACTGCTTCTGAATGTGTTTCTCTCTGCACCCAGTTAATGGAGAGAAGTGAAAAAGGCGGAGAGGGTGAACCCATCATCATTGGTGCTTTAACTTAATTGTATTTAAAATTGTAATTATTGTAAGATTACTGAGTGGGGGCATGCCAGCTCCCACTGTTTTTAACGAGTATCATGATAAGGGTACCAGGATATGGATAGTAAGGACAAAGCGGATAGATTGACACTGCACGGCAGTGAGTATCATCTCATCATCTGTAATACGGTTTTTAAAGAGTTCAGTTCTTTAATCCCGAAAGAGACAATAGTGGATATCGTACCCTTTGAGCACCACAGCAGGCCGGAAAAACTTGGTATGATAATTCAGCAGATTATCGATGCGGTTGATCCTGATGTGAAATATATTATTCTTGGTTTTGGACTCTGCTCTAACAGTCTGATAAATCTGACTTCAAAAGAACATATACTGATAATTCCCAAAGTGCATGACTGTATTGCACTCTTTTACGGTTCCCAGCACACCTTTTCGAAAGTTGCAGAGAAAGAGCTGGGAACACTCTACCTTACAAAAGGATTTATTGAGTCTGATGAGGGAGAGTGTCACCTTTTAGAGTACCACAAGTATAAAGAGCGATATGGTGAAGAGCGTGCACGTGTGTTCATGAAGCAGATTCTTGTGCACTACCGGCGTGTCGTTATGCTTAATACCGGTGCGTATGACTTGGAAAAATATGAACAGATTGCAAAGGATTTCGGCGAGGAGTTTGGTCTCTATTATGAGGAGATGGAAGGTACTGGGAGACTTTTTCAAAAACTTCTGGCAGGGGAGTGGGATGAGGATGTTATACGTGTAGAAGCAGGTGAGAAAGTGTTACTAACAGACTTTTTATCCTGAAATACCGCTGAACCCACAGTGATAGTTCAGCTTGTTTTTCATGTCAATAGAGGATATATATAGAGGATCATAAATCAAAGATTTATGAACTAAACTACAGGATGTTTTATGGAGGATCATAATGATACAGGATTTCTTGCGGCCTGAAACTATTGATGAAGCTCTTGCATTACGAAAAAGCAAAAATGACGGATGCTGGTATGCCGGTGGCTCATATATAAATAATGCTGACAATGGAGACGTTTGCGGTACTGCAATTAGTCTGGAACGGTTAAATATCGCTGATATCAGTTTAGCGGGAGACTTTCTAAAAATTGGCGCAGCGGTAACACTTCAGGTGCTTATAGATACCGGAATCGTTCCTCAAATTTTGAAAGATGCTGCCAAACAGATTTCTATTCGAAATATCAGAAATGCGGCTACTATCGGCGGTAATATCGGTTCCCGATCTCCCGAATCTTCTATGATACCTATATTAATTGCTCTGGATGCACAGCTGGATTGTGCAGAAAGTGGATCCGTCTCTTTGGAGACATATATTTCAGATTCTCTGAAGGATCTTATTCTTTCTGTGAGAATCCCGTCAAATCCCGTTGCATCAGCAATAAACAAGATTTCCAGAACAAGTAGTTCACCAGCTTTGGTGCATGCGGCTGTTGTTCTCTCTCCTGGTTCAGAACCCGGGTCAGTAAAAAAAGCAAGAGTTGTCTTGAATGGAATTTCCGGTTGTGTAACCCGGATTCAGGAAGCAGAAGATGCAATTGTTGATGGAAGTTTACGTGATCAGGAAGCTATCCAGTCAGCTGTGGCCGGAGTTCTCCAACCTGATGATGATTACCGCTGCTCAAAAGAGTACAAAATATATATAGCATCAGTAATTGCAGCAGACTGTATACTCGAGTGCTTGGGGGGGCTGAAATGAACATAACCTGTACACTCAACGGAGTAGTAAAAAGCGCCTATTATGCACCGGGAGAAACTCTCCTGTCATTTCTGAGAAGTCTGGGTATATCCTCTGTCAGAAACAGTGATGACCAGTTTGGATTCAGCGGAAGTGACACCATATTATATGATGGGAAAACAGTGAATGCCGGAATTATGGTTGCAGCTCAGGCTGATGGTCATAAGATTGATACAGTTGAGAGTATGAATAACGGTCCGGGGATGCATTATGTGCAGTCTTCTCTGGTTGATGCCGGCGTTGTGCAGTCAGGATATAATGCTCCTGCAGCTGCTTTGCTGGTTAATGATCTTCTTAACAGGATTCCGGATCCCACAAAGGAAGATATCAAAGATGCACTCTCATCTCTCTATAACCGTGCAACCGGATATCAGCAGTTTTTTACTGCGGTAGAAATTGCAAAACAACGGAAAAATGATCCTGCATATAATCAGGCGGTATCAGATGAATTTAGAGAAGATCTTCGTTATATCGGAAAGGCACATCGTAAAGTTGATGGGCAAAAGCTGGTTAAGGGCGAAAAAGTCTTTGTAGAGGATATGGTAGTACCCGGCAGTTGTATTCTAAAGATGCTCCATAGTCCGCATGCGCATGCCTACATAAGTACGATTGATGTAAGCAAAGCTGAAGCACTTCCGGGTGTGGTAGTTGTACTTACCTATAAAAATGTTCCTGATGTCTATTATACACCAGCAGGGCAGGGATTCCCTGAACCTTCACCCTATGATAGAAGAATGTTTGCCCAAAAACTTTTTCATGTAGGCGATCGTGTTGCAGGTGTTGTTGCTGAAACTGAAGAGCTGGCTTTAAAAGCTATCTCCCTTATTGAAGTTACTTATGAAGTGTTAAAACCAATTTTCACGATAGAGGACGCTGAGGCAGAGGGTGCACCTGTTGTACACAATGCGAAAGTCTCCTATGCAGTTGGAGCTCCAGATGATCTGGAGGAAAAAAATGCTTTTGCTGATCCGCGTGACGGAAGGATAGAGATTCAGTTTCCTATTGGAGCTGATCCGCATAATAACAAGGCTGCAAGTGTTTCAGGAAGCATCGGTGATGTTGAAGAGGGCTTTAAACAGGCAGATGTAGTTCTGGAAAGAACCTATCGCACTTCGCAGGTTCAGTGTACACCATGTGAAACTCATGTAGTGTTCACAAGAATGGATGGTGATAGATTAATTATTCATGCTTCGACCCAGGTTCCCTGGCATGTAAGAAGAATTGTATCCCGTATAATCGGAACCAGTGAGAGTAATGTTCGTGTAATAAAAGAGCGTGTCGGCGGCGGATATGGATCAAAACAGGAGATTCTTCTTGAAGAAGTATGTGCTTATGCTACCTGGATTACCGGTCGGCCGGTCTATTTTCACTACTCCAGGGAAGAGGACTTTACCAGTAGTGTAACCAGATTTCCCATGAAAATACGGGTAAAACTTGGTGCAAAAAAAGATGGAACCTTCACCGCAATGTATATGGATCTCAAAGCCAATACCGGACCTTATGGAAACCATTGCCTTACAGTCCCTATGAATGGATGTTCAAAATCACTTCCGCTTTTTCTCAGTGACAATATAAAATTTGATGTAAATGTATTCTACTCAAATATACTTCCTACTGGTGCATATCAGGGATATGGAGCCCCTAAGGCTAACTTTGCTCTTCAGACTGCAGTAGCAGAACTCGCAGAACAGCTTGGTATGGATCCACTGGAATTAGTTAATAAAAACCGTGTGGAGGAAGGGGTGACCCTTGAGATTCTGCGATGTCTCGGAGAAGGCAGAGAAGGAACTCCAGCTAAAATTCTGAGCTGCGGGTTAGGTCCTGCTCTTGAGCAGGGTGCTGAAATGATAGTCTGGGACAGAAAAGAGACCTCTGATAATCCCGATGTAAAGATTGGAAAAGGTGTTGCCCTTGTACAGCAGGGCTCTGGACTTCCCGGTCTGGATCAATCGAATGCTGATGTGAAGCTGTTAAGTGATGGGTCTGTGATAGTTCACTCCGGCGGTGCCGATCTGGGTACCGGATTTGATACACTCTGTGTAAAAATGGCTGCTGAAGTGCTCTGTATGGATGCTTCCCGTGTAGCAGTTCTTACCGGAGATACCGATACAACCCCATTTGATTCGGGAGCTTTTGCTTCCAGCGGAACTTTCTTTTCCGGGGGAGCCGTGAAAAATGCGGCCGAAGTTCTTAAAGAGAAAATACTTGCTGCAGGAGCTGTTATCCTTGGCGAACCTGTTTCTGATCTGAAAATTGAAGCAGATGAGCGGGTTGTGGGAAAGAAAGGTAAAACTGATTTTAGAACAATTGGCCACAGATCAATTGGCGGAGAGGGAAGTGGACAACTGATAGGACAAGCCTCATTTACTTGTGATGAAGCATCATTTCCCTATGGGGCACACTTTGCTCAGGTTGCAGTAAATACCAGAACCGGAGAGGTGAAAGTTCAGAAATACTTCGCTCTGCAGGATTGCGGGACACCGATAAATCCTGAACTTGCGGAGGGGCAGATTTATGGAGGCGTTCTGAAATCAATAGGACACACCCTCTATGAAGAGTTAATAATTGATGAGAACGGCGTCTGCCGAAATCCGGATCTGCGGAACTATGGAGTTCCCATGATTGGAGAACTGCCTGATGAGTTTAAGGTGAAACTGGTGGAGACAACAGATCCTTATGGTCCATTTGGTGCAAAATCAGTCTCAGAGATAGCGGTTAATGGAGCAGCCCCATCAATTGCAAATGCTATACATGATGCAGCAGGAGTTTGGATTCGTGAATGGCCAATGACACCGGAGAAGATACTGAGGGCTTTAGGAAAAATCTAACAGAATACATACACTTACGAGAAAGGAGATTTCGATGGCAATAAATGGTAAAAAACTGGTGATGAAAGTATTAAGACATGAAGAAGTTGAACGGCCGCCATGGGTTCCCTATGCCGGTATTCATGCAGGAATTACAAAGGGCTATAATGCCATTGAAGTTCTTCAGGACCCGGATAAACTTCTTGAATCACTTCTTGAAGTAAACAGACTCTATAATCCTGATGGTCAGACGGTAATGTTTGATCTTCAGCTTGAAGCAGAAATTCTTGGATGCGATCTGGCATGGGTAGAGAATAATCTTCCATCAGTTATTTCACATCCCCTAAGCGGCACCGATGAAATTCCTACTCATATACCGGGGAAGGATGAAGGCCGATTGCCGATGGTGTGGGAAGTTATGCGCAATTTTCGAAAAGAAGTTGGGGATACTACCGCATTATATGGACTATTCTGCGGTCCCTTCACGTTAGCCTCTCATCTGCGCGGCACCAAGATCTTTATGAATATGGTTAAGAAACCTGATTATTTGCATGCATTACTTGAATACACCACAAAAATAGCCTTTGCCATGGTGGACTATTATATAGAAGAGGGTATGGATGTTATTGTACCGGTAGATCCGTTAATGTCTCAAATCTCACCAAAGCATTTTGCAATATACTTTCTTGAACCCTATACTAAATTGTTTAACTATATTAGGGAGAAAGGTGCATACAGCTCACTCTTTGTTTGCGGAAATGCTATTCATAATATTGATATAATGTGTCAGTGCGGGCCGGATGCTATAGCGGTGGATGAAAATGTGAGTATGGTTAAGGCCAAGAAAATAACTGACTCATACAATGTGGTTCTTGGTGGAAATATACCGCTTACTACTGTCATGCTTTTCGGCAACCAGCAGGATAATATGAAATATACCATTGACCTCATGGATGAAATTGAGGCAGCAGGTTTGTCAATTACAAAAAACTTAATTATAGCCCCCGGATGTGATATGCCGTATGACACACCTCCTCAGAATGCTGTTGCCGTATCACAAGCGGTTCATGAACGGGAATCGATACGTGAAGTGGTTAAAAATCACTCAAGTTCTACTTTTAATGATATTGATATTGATCTTCCTGATTATAAAAATTTGAAGAAACCATTGATGGAAGCTTTTCTCCTTGATCCCATTGCTTGTGCAGCCTGTACTTACATGCTTGCAGCAGCGGAAGCAGCCATGAAGGAGATGGGAGATCAGGTAGACTTTGCAGAGTATCGGTATAATAATACTGATGATATCGCCCGAATGCAGCAGTTGGAAATTGCCTGTCTACCAAGTATCTATATAAATGGTGAGTTGAAATATCCGTCAATTATTCCAAGCACTGAAGAGCTTGTAGAAGAATTGAAAAAACTGATTTAAAGATTAGACAGAGTTTTTATATAGTGTTGCCCGGGAAGTATTCAAATATGAATTCCCCCGGGTTTTTTTATGCCTAAAAGTCAGAATATTTTTGATTTAAATTTCTTCTATATGTAACATTTAAGTAGTCTTACTGTTTATGAAGCAAGAGCTTACAGGAGATAGTGCAAATTCTATCTCTTATTTCGTGATATTTCTTGGAGGATTACATGAAGAAACTGATTACTTTACTTTTGGTTTTGCTGATACTTGGATCAAGTACCGCAATATTTGCACAAAATTACGGACCTGAATATGCTGATAGAGCAGGAGAATTGAGATTTGGTGCAGATGTAACTATGCCAACTTTTCTTATAAGTCTTGAGCTTACGGAATTTCTGGGTGGACCAACAATTCATTATGGTTTAACAGATACCATCGAATTAAAAGCAACGCTTGCTCCCCTCGTACGGATTTCAACATGGCTTACAGAACTTGTTCAGAGCGAATCGACAGTAGCCTCATTTGCAGCTATTGGATTAGTGGAAGTTGGTGCAAGATTTTATTTTACTCCCTATAAGCAATCATGGTTTTTAGATACTGAACTGGTAGCCGGATTTATTGCATCTGATTATGATTTTATCAATAATACTGATGATTTCATGTTTGAAACTGCTGGTTCTGCCCTTGGTGTTTCAGTAGGTTATGATTTTGGTGGGCATCTTTCTGTTGAAGCAGGAGCATATCTAATAACTCCTTCACTAGACTTAGGTGAAGTTAATTTAGGCGATTTGGATTTGGCGTTTATTCCAATTCCAAAAGTTTCTGTTACCTACATGTTCTAATTATTTACGTAATTTCATATAAGCACCGTATAGTGAAAATTATTCACCAGCGGTGCTTTTTTTGTACTCTCTCGGACTCATGCCGATGCGTTTTCTGAACTGCCGGGAGAAATAGTTGCTGTCTGAGAATCCTGAAGCTTCAGAGATTTGAGACACCGACATTCTGGAGTGCTGAAGCAGGTGCACGGCATTGTCAATTCTCAACTGCAGATGATATTCAATGGGCGAACAGTGCCCAGTTCTGTGAAATGCTCTATGCAGTGTACTGGGTGACATGTTTGAACGTGTTGCTAGTTCCTCAATGGATATGGACCGGTCAAGATGTGTTTGAAGGAAGGCAAACAGCTCTGCCATCCTGATGATTTCAGTAGATCCATCAAGATTCTCCTGTGTGTAGATCCGGGAGAGATATACGATCAGCTCTATGAAATAGGCGAGTGCCAGTGCCCGACTTCCATTTCCTAAATGAGTATATGATAGTTCTGTAATCAGCCGGGATATAAGCTGTTCACAATACTGCAGTTGATCTGTATTGATACGTAGTCGGCTTTTGAAGTTATGTGATTCCCGGAATCGTGGTTCCAGAGTGAAGACGGCATGATACCCGGGCATTTGCTGAACGTCAATAA
>Ga0307989_1000380_pt1 | contig 29592 bp, 22 predicted proteins | sample EllFjometagen185_FD_203164 | JGI IMG/M metagenome (GOLD analysis project Ga0307989, IMG submission 203164) | Marine microbial communities from Ellis Fjord, Antarctic Ocean - #185 | ecosystem: Environmental > Aquatic > Marine > Unclassified | place: Southern Ocean | collected 2014-10-08 | reverse complement strand
ATTATAAGGGAGAACTGAGGATCTAAAGCTGCACATCTTTGAGCTTCTTTCTCTGGAGCAGTTTCCGATTTAGGGGTGGAGGTCGGGTGGCTTCTCTGCTTGCACTTCTTGCTGGAGGTGGGAATAGGTCGGATAGTGGGCAGGCAGACAAGCTTTAGCGACTGAGTTTTTTTAATTTCAAAATGAAATTCTCCTTGCTTTAGCTACTTTTAAATAAAAAAACACACAAGCCTGACGGCAAGCGTGCCATGACATCGAAGGGATAACCTCCTGGAAAAAAGGATAAAAACTTAACTACGACTTTGAATAACGAAATGAGCCAAAAAGGGCGTGGCTTTTTGGTGAATACAAGTTAACCCGCTCTCTCACACCGGAACAGGGTTAACGCCAGCTTATGACGGGCAAACCTTGCTTGCTCAAACCAAGTTTACATAATGAGATTATATGGTAGTAGCTCTCTTTCAACTTTGCTTTCAATTAAAACAGCAAATAAAAAAACACGATGTAAACTATCTGTAACTTACAAATGAATGTAAGATTTTCACGCGTTGTTTACACTTTTTGGATAAAAATACTCTATCAATTTCTCAATTGGAGTTAAACCGTCAATTCCTTTATGAGGTTTTACCAAATTATAGTAATTTATGAATCGTTTAAGCTCATCTGTATACTTTAAAATATTCCTATGGCACTTTAATTCTAACCTTTTTACAATACCAATCTTAGTTAATCTCTTATAGATTTCTTTGTTCAAGATATGACGCATTTCAATTTTTATCTTCTCTTTTTCATTTAAGTAGAATTTAAACGCAGAAGGTCTTGGACCATAAAAATTAAATTCACATCCAACGATATTATTGGGAAATAAAACGAAATGGGTTGGTTCATAAATACCAGCATCTATATCTATTTGTAAGGGAGTTTTATTTCCCTTTTTATCAACACTTGGTAATGCAGTCATTCTTGTTAATCCCATTTTACCTTTAATAGGTATATTTGTATCCTCAATATCAATAGAAAGAAACTGTTTATCTTTTACTTGTAAATATCTCGAATCGTCAACATACTTCAAATTATTAATTTGCCGAACTTTTTCATAGATAAATTCTTTACTTGTTTCTTTAGGATGGATTGTTTTTAATTCAAAAAAATAGATTTTCCGATCAATTGTACTCATTATTTTCTCCTTTTTTTTATTCTATTTTTTGCCACTAATGTTGGGAGTGTGCGGTGCTCTTCTTGCTTTTCTTTTAATCTGAGCACTGACACTTTTGTTACAAGCAACTATCTTCAAGAAAGAAGGAAAACTTCTGATACTATTTCAACAATACACACTTACTCACAGCCTTTTCTTTTCCATTCACTTTAAGTTTTATGAAATAATTTCCACTGGCTACTGATCTTTTGTTATCATCTATCCCTCGCCAGATAATCTCAAAATGACCTTCTGTAGAATAAGCATCCATCAAGGTTTTTACTTTTTGTCCTTTAATATTATAAACTGCCAATTCAATTTTACCTGATTCTGCAAGATTAAGTTTGATAGTTGTGGAAGGATTAAACGGATTGGGATAATTGGATATTTGTGTGATTTCTGGAATGATAATTTCATTTTCATCATTTGATTGTGGATCACCTTGAAATTCATAAGCTCCCATATCAATGGTTTCACCATATATTCTTGGATTTCCGGCAAGATCAAATTCAGGAAGTTCAAGACCAGCCGGCAGATCTAAAGTTCCGGCATCTATGCAGGGAGAATTGCTTGTAAGCATATACGGATAATCTCCACTTTCCTGCCAGAGCGGATCACTTTCCAGGTTGCCATCCATCCAATTTACTATATTCCAATAGAAACCATTTTGTATTGACAATACTCCATTATCAAAAAGTGAATTATGAATATTAACGACAAATGGATCATCTTCATAATCGTTATCTATAAACATATTTTTAGGATCATTCTCATAAACTATTGAATTATAGATATTTAGTTCCGAACCTTTCCCAATACAACCGATTGCACCACCGGACATTAATGATCTGTTATTACCAATTGTACAATTTACAATATCTACTTTTCTCTTGTGGTCTATTAATAAGGCAGAAAAGGCATGTGACCATTCAGTATCGGTATTGAGATTATCTGTTATTTCTACGTTTTTCAGTATTATTGGTGATAACTCCTCTTGATTATGTCCATCAAAGAAACATATTCCATTTGTATCACAATTTTTTATTGAACAATTTTCCATCTCAATAGTGATATATGGAAATTCGTTATAAGATGGACTTAACGATTGTATCACACTTGCATTTCCCAGGTTGTCATAGATATGTACATTTTTGAGATATGCACTAATGAAGCAGAGAGCTATATCCCTGGAACGTGCTTCACAATTATAGGATTTAATGTTCTCTAAAATCACCCATTTATCACGAAATTGAGGATCATTAATACACATTGTACTCCATGGAGTTCCAGTTCCTTCACCGGAAACGCCATAACCATTCTTTAGAGTTAGATCCTTTATTGTATAATTAATTTCACTGATGTAATCCGTTATCAATGGTGAATCGGCTTCTGCATCAAATATCGTATTATCCATTGATTCACCTACTATATTTATATATCCCCGCATCTGCAGGGGAAACCATTGATCATTGAGTGTAGTAGAGTATTCACCGTCTGCAACATGGATTGTATTGTTTTCTATACTATCCGGCTGTATTAATGAATAGGCATAATTTATAGTTGCCAAAGGTTCATCGGGTGTTAATCCACTGTTTGCATTGTCTCCGTCTGTTGCTACATACAGATCTGCATCTATTGGCTCTAATTTGGCATTTTGTATATCAAGTGTTATATCGTTTTGTGGAATACCTATAGAATTAATTGATGAGATAAAATAACTATCAAATGTGTTAACTGTAAAAGTATCAATTATAACCTCTAATGGTTCACTATCAATCTTATGGATTTCAGATCCCAAAGATGAATAGTTTAGATAAATATTACATAATTCATTTTCATCAAAATAAACTTCTGAAGAAGCAGCAATTGAAATACCTCCACCCGTCTCATATGCTTTATTATTTTTTATTACAGTAGCCAATAAATGGATTGTTGAATTAATACAATTGATTCCACCTCCATGCTCAGCAATATTGTTTTTAATCATACAATTATTAATAGAAATAAAAGAATTATTTACCAAAATACCACCACCAACAATACCATAATTTGATGGTGTAGCTTGATTCCCTGTTCCATTTCTGAGTGTAAATCCGCATAATGTATTGTAATCTTCGGTACAATTACGAATTTCCACACAACTACCACTCTGGTTACCGTCAATTATAGTTTGATGCACATAATCATCAATTCCGGTTGTAAGATACAAACTGGCAAGAGTGATACTTTTTTCAAGATAATCGATGTTTTCAAAATAGATACCGGGATAAACAAGAATTGTATCGGCATTGGAAGATGCGATTATTCCTTCCTGGATGGTTGTGAAGCTGCCGGTGCCGTCTTGTTTGATGTGATAGGTAAAAGATTGTAACCACGAATTTACACAAATTAGCACGAATATGAATAATAAATGTCGGATTTGCGAAGTAAAACATCGTCGCTTTAAACGACATCTTCGGTGTAATTGTATTATTTTCAAGAAACCCCCTGTATCCCCCTTTCCGTCTTCGTCCCGATTTTCGGGACTACGTCGCGACAAGCCAAAGGGGACATCATGTCATAATATTTTCTTTTCTGTCATCCTCAGCTTGACTGGGGATCTAAGATTCCCGATCCGGTCGGGAATGACAGCTAATTCACACTGTTTTCATCACGAAAACATAAATAATTATTCTTAGATCTGAATAATCTAAATAAAACTTCTAATTCAATTGAGACGATTGAACCAACTGAGTTCCCGTTTTTACGGAAATGACAATTATTCTAAAGTTAAATTCCCTCTCCCGATTGAACGGGAGAGGGTTCAAGATAACATTGTTTTGCATTGCAAAGCCAATGTATTGGTGAGGACTATTTCAATAATAGCATTTTACGAGATAACTCTTGCTCACCTGTTTTAAGCTTATAGAAATAAATTCCAGATGATACAGGATCATCATTTTCATCATCTCCATTCCAGGTTACTGTATGATTACCTTCCTCTGCATTTCCACTGAAGAGAGTTTTAACTTTTTGTCCCTTCACATTGAAGATTTCAAGATTCACAAAATCGGAATTTTGTGTTACTGAGAAAGAAATTGTTGTGGTTGGATTGAAAGGATTAGGATAGTTGCTGTAAAGTTTTGCAATTGTTGGTAAGTCTTCTTCCTGCTCAACTTCTTCACCCAGCATGATCAGAGAATATTCCTGGCTACCGGAGATAATAATACCATTTTCAAATTCACCTGTATACATATTAAAAACTTCATAGTTCTCAATTGGAAATGATGAACCTCTACCGGTGATAATTTCAAAATCAAAAGGAACAGGATCACGATTAGCATTATCAGAATAAACCAGGATTTGCTCACTGGAATCCTGCACAACTACTGCTCCCAAACAAACACCATCGGCAAATACTCCAATCTCAGAAATTGATTGATCGATATTAACAACATCAATAACTTCATAATCTGCTTTTTTTTCAAATACAAAATTCTCAGGTTCTGGTTTATCAAAATTCTGCGATTTTTCAGATGATGTTTGCCAGGAAAAATCGTATATCGGTTCACTAAGATAAACCATATATCCTTCTCCGTAATGTAGCGGTTTGGGACCTAAAGATACGGGATCATTTACACCGGGAAGACTACCTCTTATCATTGAGTTATTGAAATAAGTCCAATCTTCCGATTTCATATGACTTACTTTACTCCAATCATCACCAAATGCTACGTTAGACATCTCACTATGCGGCAGCCAGTAACCTATCCAGTTCCACTGCCCCGCTTGAAGATCTATTGTAGTAGTTTCTAATACACGAATACCACTAGCATCATATATCCTATTATGTGGGTAAGGATTATCTAATTTGAGTTTGAAACCGTCACTGCTGCGGATTTGATATGTAGTAGGAAACCATCCATATTGAGTACTGTATTCCAAATCATCATCACCTTCACCCAATACATCCAGCCATTCATAACCACCGAGGATAACATTATTTTGTAGTAAAGGAACCATATTTGTATAATCGTTATTGGTTGTGCTGTTTACTGCCAATTTTGGAAGTGATTCCCAGTTCCAATCATCATGCAAAGGTTTATTATCAAAGCAGAATTCAATATCACTATTTTCATAGCAGCCCGATGTAGAATTATAAATAAAATCATTAGTTGTAGTTATTATATCAGATTCACCGCCTACACCTGCGGCTGTTACCTCGGCATAGCAGGTTGTAACATTAAACAATTCTCCCCAGATGTCCGAAAACTCTATTTCATTCCAACCTTTTTTTAAGGTCTCAGTTGTACTGCCATAAGTTTCCCCCTGATCTTCGAGTACTATCAAAGCATTATTTACTTCTATGTTTGAATATACATTTACAATAATATCAACAGGAATCTCAAAGTACATATACAAATGACACGTAGGATAAGGATAGGCATTCTCATCAAAGCCCTGGATAAAACCTGTTTCGCACCAAGATCCCCAAGAAGTACCGCCATAAGCATCTGCATAGAGTATTTCAGGAGCATAGCTTTCGGCAATTTGAAAGTCAAAATTAGTACTTCCTACAATAAATTCAGCATTAGAATCTGAATCAATTATATTTAAAAATTCATCAGCTAATAATACTGTTCCATCTGCAGCAGCATTTGACTGAACTCTAACTCGTATAGTTTGTTGTGCAAACAATGTTAACGTGAAAGTTAACACAATTAATATTAGTATAATTTTTTTCATTTTCTTTTCTCCTTGTTTAAAAAGATTAACATTCAATTCATTTCTAATACAGGAATCTGTTAAATATTTTAATCAAGATTCATTTCACAAACTTATTCTTACAGATAATGAATAACATATCTACCTCCGAAAAAAATAAATTAATAGTTTAGAGTCCACTTATATTTTGAAAAATAATAGTTGAGATATTTTTGTACATTCATGGAAAAGCTATTACAACTGATTTAACTAAAATTTTTTAAGGTAGGTCATTAGGTGTTTTAAGAGCATTTACAGAAGCCCAATTAATAACTTCTGAAACACATAAACCTTCATCGGAATCAATAAATTTCTTAAAGTAATTTCTAAGGTTCTTAGCAGAGGTATTAATTCTTTTAAAACACAAAAGAGGCTCCAGAATCCTCAATGCTTTAAACTTGTTGAATTCATCATATAATTTTTGATAATCTCTTTTCTTAGTTCAATTTCTTTTTCCAGTTCATGTTTTTGAATGTATATATCTAAGAATACTTGGACTTTCCCTATCAGAATTTCAGGTTGGATCGGTTTAGAAATAAAATCTACTGCTCCACTTTCTATCCCTTTTATCTGATAAAACTTAGATGTATAAACAGCTGATACAATTATAATTGGAATATATTTGGTTTTTTCTACTTGTCTGAGCAATTTAATAGTCTCAAAATCATCCATCTCCGGTATTTGAATATCCATGAGAATTATTGCAAAATCATTATCTAACGTTGTTCGTAATGCTTCTTGACCTGATTGTGCCCGAATAAAATCTACTTTTTTTTCATTCAATAAAGTTTCCAAAGTGATTATGTTTGCAAGTTTATCATCAGCAATCAATATTTTAGGTTTTCCATAAAATCTCCTTAACTACTTTTATATTAAATGCAATATCAATGCCAAAAAATATAAATCCCGACTTTGAGTATATAATGTCATATAATCCAAAGAGTTGAGATTATGTAATTTATTCTGGTTTGATGTTTTAAAGCAAGATGTGTGACATTACTGAGACATATTGAGACGGAACGGGACAAAATTAATTAACTCATTTTATTATAATTAAAGATAATTGACATATTATATGTAATTTTAAAAATGAAAAAAAATATTTATTTGGAGAAATTATGAAAAGTATGACCGGATATGGCAGAGCAAAACATTTGGATGAGAACATTGATATCGAAATCGAAATTAAATCTGTAAATAGTCGCTTTTTAGACCTCCGCATCAAGCAGCCCTACTATCTGTCTTTTATGGAAACCAATATCTCAAAACAAATAAATAAGATGTTAGTACGTGGGAAAGTTGATGTTAATATAAACATTAATCTATTAGAAATACCAGACTTAGTTTTGAATGAAGAAATGGTTAAAGCTTATTGGAAGTTATATAATAAGGCTAAAGAATTAATAGATACAGAAGCATATCCTCCATTTGCAAAATTACTTTCGGAAAAGGATATCATAACATCGGGGAAAACAAAAATTGATGAAGGAAGTATGAGTAAGACCATTTTAATGGTTCTTAATAGAGCAATATCTGAACATCAAAAAATGGCATTAACAGAGGGTGAATCAATGAGAATGTATTGCTTAACCTCTTTATCATTAATGAGTTCTGCACTAAAAAAAATCGAAGAAGAATTTCCCAACTATAAGCTTGAGATCTATTCCAAATTAAAGAATAATGTAGAAGAATTATTAGGTGAATACATAAAAGAAGATGACCATAAAAAACTTTTACTTGAAACGGCGATTTATGTTGAAAAGGCTGATATCACAGAAGAGATCATAAGATTAAGTAATCATATTGATAAGTTTTCTGCTTTGTTGGAAGAAAAAACTGAACTAGGTAAGAAGTTGAATTTTGTACTTCAGGAAATGCACCGTGAGATAAATACGATTGGCTCTAAATTCAATTCTACAAAGGTCTTTGATGATATTATCCTCATTAAAGAGGAAATTGAAAAATGCCGGGAGATAATACAAAATGTCAGATAATGAACCAAAATTAAAATGGATTTCGTATCCATTCAAAGATTTCCCAATAAGCTCTGCCCTATTGATCGCCTTCTTGATCGTTATAAGTTTGCTGCTTTGGAAGATAACTGTAGTTAATTGGAGTATGCCGCTTTTCTTTTATCTGGGAATGGGATTATTCATTCTGAGTTTGATAACATATTTTATACCTACGACTTATGAACTTTATGAGAGTAAAATATTGATTCATTACTGGTTGATCAAAGCTGAACGACCCTATTCTCATTTCAGCTGCTATTATATCGATAAAAAAGGAATAATGTTAAGTACATTTAAAATACCCCGTAAACTTGATCCTTTCCGTGGACTTTCGTTACGTTTTTCTAAAACAAGAATTGAGAAAGAAGAACTTCTTAAAATACTTGAAAATAAGATAGGGAATAAAGTATAATTAAATGTATAATAAAAAATTAGCATATACAGTTAAGAAGATACTTGAAGATAGTCCGCATAATCATTTCAAAATAAAAGAAATAGCCAAAGCTGTTGGGATAAGAAAACATAAATACAAAGATTTGATTGATACTCTATTTAAATTATCAAAAGATAAAGAGATAAATCAAAAGAACCGTAAATATTTTGCGATAAAGGTAAAAAAATCCAAAAATATCATTGGTACATTTGATGCGACATCATTAGCAAGAAACAAATCCTTCGCATTTGTTAAAGCTGAACCTGATGATATTTTTATCTCTTCTGAAGATACTTTGAATGCTTACCACAATGATACAGTTGAAGTTGATGTTGAATATCAGCGAAATGGCAAGAAACATGGGATTATTACAAAAGTTGTAAAACGAGCTAATGACAAATTAATTGGCACATTACAAGAATATCATGGAAAACATTATATTATTCCTGATAATTCACGAATTCACACAAATTTTGAAGTTATTAACATTGCCACAGCATTAAGCGGAGAGAAAGTTGTATTAGCTGTAACAAATTGGGGTAGTAGGGATTATTATAAACTTCCTGCAGGTAATATCCTGGAAGTATTGGGGAAAGCTGGGAATCCTGATGTAGAGGTATTAAGCGTTATTAGGCAATATGATCTTCCATTGGACTTCCCACAGAACGTACTTAATGAACTCGATGGATTATCAGATGAGATCCACAGTGATGTAATCTCGAGTCGTAAAGATCTTCGTAATTTACTAACTTTTACAATAGACCCTTCTTCAGCAAAAGACTTTGATGATGCTATTTCTTTAATTAAAGATGAAAAAGGTTTTACTCTTTATGTTCATATCGCTGATGTAGCACATTATATTGGTTTAAAAAGTAAACTGTTTGAAGAAGCAACCAAGCGCGGAAATAGTTACTATTTTCCCAAGAAAGTAATACCAATGTTACCTGAGAAAATTTCTAACAAAATTTGCAGTTTACGTCCATTCGAAGATAAACTCACTTTAACAGTTCAAACCAGATATAATGATTATTTCAAACTCATTTCGCAAAGTGTATATGAAAGTGTGATCTGTTCAAATGCCAGATTTAACTATGAAGAGATAGATGATTTTTTTGACGATAAGAAAGAATTTGAGCCTGAAATCACAGAAACTCTTAAACTCATGCGCAAATTATCAACTGTGCTTACCCAAAATAGAGTTAAGTGTGGCTATCTTAGGCTTAATATTCCTGAAACAATTTTCATTTTTGATGATGAGGGACATGTTATTGATCTTGAACGCAGTAAAGAAACAGATTCACACAAAATGATAGAAAATTTCATGTTGGTTGCAAATGAGTTCATTGCCAAAGAACTTTCGAATGGAAAAACAATTTATAGAAATCACGAAAAGCCGGATACAGAGAGGTTATTGAAACTCAAAGAAGAAGTTACAAGTTATAATTTGAATATGGATATGCAGCAAAACTATAGTTTTTTACTTCAAGATTTACTTAACCAGCTTCCTGATGCAAATTATCATCGGGTTTTTGACCGCAAGATCCTGCGTAGTATGAAGAAAGCTAAATATTCAGTAGAAAATTTGGGTCATTTTGGGTTAGCAATGAAGTTTTATACGCACTTCACCTCACCTATTCGTAGAATTTCTGATCTGATTATTCATCACCAGATAAAGAATAAGTTGAATTCCAAGCAAACACCTTTTTCTTCTTCGCATTTGTTTCAACTTGCAAAATCAGCTACCGAAAGAGAGATGATAGCCGATGAATCTGAAAGAGAAGTTGATCTAAAAAATAAAACAATTTTCATGAAAAAGAAAGTTGGTGAAGAATTTGATGCTATTATCATTGCTGTTCGTAATAACTCATTAATTATAGAATTGGATAAATATCCGGTAACCGGCATTATAAGTATCTCCTCTTTAAAAGATGATCATTATGAATACTTTCCACAACTTAGTCGTATAATTGGAAGGAGAACGGGTAAAACATATAAATTGGCAGACCTCTTAAAAGTTCTTTTAAGTAGTGTGGATAATGAAATTAATTTTAAAATGTTATAATGAATCAATAAAAATTATATTGTAGGGATAATAAATGTTTATTTATCGAGTATTAACATCTCTTCTTGCCGGCTTAAGTTATCCAATTCTCAAAATTCGGATGAAAAACAAACGAGGTAAACAAAGACTTGGAATTCTTAAAAATGGATTTGAGAAATGTGTTTGGACACATGCAGCTTCAGTTGGTGAAGTGAATGCAGTAACACCGCTGATAAATCAACTGCTACAGAAATATTCAGATAAAGATTTTATAATGACAACAATGACTTCAACCGGATTGGAAGCTGCTAAAAAGATCAGCCCTAAACTTGTTGTAAGCATATTCCCCATTGATGTAGCATTTATCCAAGAAAGATTTATTAACAAAATAAATCCTGATTTAATAATTTTAGTAGAAACAGAATTATGGCCAAATATGTTACATGTTGCAAAAAAGAGAAATATCCCTGTAATAATGGTTAATGCTCGTCTCTCTGATAAATCATTTCCGAGATATAGGAACTTGAGACTTTTTTGGAAACCTGTTTGGAAAGCCATCAGTGCTGTTAATGCACAATCAGAAAAAGATGAGAGAAGATTCTTAGGACTAAAATTCAAAAACGTGATTAATGCACATAATCTCAAATTCTGCCTTGATCTTCCTGAATTCAATAAAACAACCTTAAGAAAAGAATTAGGCTATTCTGATGACGATTTTATCATAGTTTGGGGAAGTAGTCGTCCAGGAGAAGAAAAGCTCTTTAAGGAGGTTTTTATCAGCCGTAAAGAGAAAATAAATAACCTGAAGGTTGTCATTGTTCCAAGACATCTTCACAGAATTCCTCAAGTTAGTGAAATATTTAAAGATTTTGATTATAAACTTTATTCTAAATTAAAAGAACCTGGTGAGATACTTATTGTAGATGAGATGGGAATCCTTAATATGATCTATGCTCTTTCTGATATTGCTATCGTTGGCGGCAGTTTTTATAATTTTGGTGGACATAATCCGCTTGAACCGGCTTTTTATGGAACTTCTACGATCATTGGAAAATATCATCATTCCTGTCGCGATTCGGTCGACAGACTTTTAGAGAACAATGGTATTATTGTATCTGACAAAAAGAAGTTAATAGATGATATCATGAATCTATACAACAATAATGAACTTCGAGAGCAACTTGGAGCGAATGCAAAACAAACTCTAGCTCTCAATTCTGATAGCCTAAAAACGAATTTGAAAATATTGGACAAATACTTAACCTGACACTATGAAAGAAGCTCTGTTTTACACACAATTAGAGAACAGTAATGTAAGATGTGATCTATGTCCGCATAATTGTGTAATACAACTTGGAAAAATTGGAATCTGTAGAGTTCGTACGAACATTGATGGTGTCCTTTATACAAATAATCATGGAAAAACTATAACAATAAGTATCGACCCAATGGAAAAAAAACCTTTATATCATTTTTATCCTGGTAAAAGGATTCTTTCAATTGGTTCAAATTCATGTAATCTATCTTGTTCTTTTTGTCAAAATTATCAATCCAGCCAGCTTGAGGTTCCAACAATAGAGATAACTCCAGAACTGATACTTGATAAATGCAGATCTCATAATTGCGATTTTGTTGCCTTCACCTACACAGAACCAACTACCTGGTTTGAATTTGTACTCGATTCATCTAAGTTGCTAGAAGAAAATGGTATTGGAACAGTTATGGTTACTAACGGCTTCATCAATCAAGAACCTTTGCAAGAACTTCTTCCCTACATTGATGCTATGAATATTGATCTTAAAGCCTTCGATGATAAATTTTATAGATCAATCTGCAACGGTACATTACAGCCTGTGTTAGAGACCATTAAAACTGCTTCTAAACAGTGTCATATTGAGATAACCAACCTCATCATCACAGATGAAAATGATTCTGAAAAACAAATAAATGATCTGGTTGATTTTGTAGCAGATCTCAATCCTGAAATTCCTCTTCATTTTTCTCGTTACTACCCAACTTATAAAATGGAGAATCCACCTACTTCAGTATCCAAACTAGAAATGGCAAAGGAGATAGCGGAGAAAAAGCTAAAGTTTGTTTACCTTGGAAATATTGTAACCGAAAGAAGTACATATTGTTCTAATTGCAATCATTTGCTCATCAGCAGAGACTTTCCTTTGAAAAATGAAATTACGGATGGGAAATGTCCTTCCTGTGGTCACAAAATATACGGTAGTTTTTAATGTTACGGGATCTTCGCAATATATTCACATCCGCAGATGTCATCTTGATCATATTCCTTCTTATCATATCTGTGTTCATACTGCTACTCATTAAAGATGATCTCTCAGCAAAGCAGGTTGAGATCAGTTATCATAATGAGTTTATTGTTTCTGCTCCTTTGAGTAAAGATAGAATAATTGATATCGATGAAGGGATAGTAGTAGAAATAAAAAATGGCAAAGTGAGAATAAAAGAATCTACCTGTAAAAATAAGTATTGTATTAAGCAAGGATGGAGTAATCGCTTTCCTATAATCTGTGTTCCAAACAAGTTATCAGTAGTTTTAAAAAATAAGCAAAAAGAAGAAATGCTGATAACGAGATGATGTAACACAAATATCCTGTTCGTGTATCTCAAAGACGGAGCTTTGTGTTATAGGTAAAACAAGATTCCAATCTTGTTCTATTCTCCTCGAAATCGGAATTTCGATTTACTTTCTTCTCACAACATAAATCAAATTCTCAGAATCCTGAGTAACTTCACCCTTATCAAAATCTCCATAAATATTACTAATTTCAAAATTGCATTTTTCAAATAACAATTTCATGTAATCCAAACTGCATTCTTTTAATGAAATCTCAGCATAGGTTCTCTGCTCTTCTCCATTCTCAGCAACTTCTAAATATTCATCTTTCCAGTGTTTTATCTGATTGATTCGGTCAATTTTATGAGATGTATACATTGTAACTGTAGAATTATTCCTGGGATACTTTGCAGTATATGAATGTGTTCTTGATAAAACTTCTTCACCTTCACAAATTCGTGGATTTATATCTAATGCCAGTACTCCCCTATCTCTCAAATGATCATGAATATTATTCAAACACAATATCTGTTCTTCAAGTGTGAGCAGCTGCTGAAATGAAGAATAGCTAATAATGGCTAAATTAAATTTCTTATCTATTTTGAAATTTGTCATTTCAGCATTAAGTAGTTCTAAATTTGGAAGATTCTTAGCTCTTAGAATATCAAGCATTTCATTGGAATTATCAATTGCTGTAATGATGTGTCCATTGTTTATTAATTCTTGAGTTATCCTCCCGGAACCGCAGCAAAGTTCAAGGATCGGACCTCCAAATTCTTGTGCAAGTGCTTTCCAGATACGAATATCATTTCTCTGTTTCGTACAGATCAGATCAAATTCCCAGTCATAATATTTAGCGTGTTCATTCCAGTTCATACTCACCTCTGCAACAAATTTATTGTAGATTATTTTAATGGTCAAACGAAATAAATTTAAATATGAATTTACAAAAATGATAATTTTTAATTTTTAGATGTAATTAGAAATCAGGGGATTGTGGAATGGAAAAAAAAATTAATAAAAATTTTAATCAATTCAAGTTTAACTCAAATAAATTTATAGATCTTATGCAGATAAAAGTTCATAATATACTTTTGGTATCAACATTTTATGATGCATTTATATTTGAAGAAGATGGATTATTCTCAGAGCAAATGTATAGAGAATATGACCAACTATTTTTTTCACAAGTACCGAGGATCACTAATGTATCAACCGGAAAAGAAGCTTTGGAAATGTTAGACGAAAGAGACTTTGATCTTGTGATTACAATGTTGAGGATTGGTGAAGTCACATCCTATAAGTTAGCTGAAAAAATTAAACTTAAAAAACCAGATATTCCTGTTCTTCTACTGCTAAATAACGATTCAGATATTGAGATCATTAATCGAGATGAAAATGAAATGGGATTTATTGATGATGTTTTTATCTGGAGTGGAGATAATAATATATTTTTGGCAATGATAAAATATATAGAAGATTTGCAAAATGTAGAAAAAGATACAGAGAGTGGACTTGTTCACGTAATACTCCTTGTAGAAGATTCAGTTCATTACTATTCGCGATTTCTTCCAATTCTTTATAAAGAGATAATGCGGCAGTCCCAAAGATTGATCTCGGCTGAATTAACACCGCTGAATAGAAGAAGACGAATGCGAACGCGTCCAAAAGTGCTTCTTGTTCACAATTATAATGATGCCTTACAGATGATTGAGAGATTTAAGGAAAACTTAATTTGCGTAATATCCGATGTAAAATATCCCAAAGATGGGACAATAGATGGTAGAGCCGGACTCAAGCTGATGAAGAAAATCAATGAAGAAGAACTTAATGTTGCAAAATTATTACAATCCACAAATTTAGACAATGCTCCTATGGCAGTAAAGGCAGAAGCTGAGTTCTTATACAAAAACTCTCAAACACTACTAAAAGATCTACGCAAATTCATCCTCAACAATCTAGGTTTTGGAGATCTGATTTTAAGAAATATTTCAGGAAAAGAAATTGCCAGAGCAGCTAATATGCTTGAGTTTGAGAATTTAATCTCAAAAGTACCTGTCGATTCAATTCTTTATCATGGCGGAAGAAACCACTTTTCTTCATGGCTTATTGCTCATGGTGAGATTCAGATAGCTAAAAGTATTCGACCGATTAAGATTGAAAGTTTTCCCGATCCCGAAAGTTTAAGAAAATATCTAAAGACAGTTCTAGAAGAGATTCGTCTTAAAAAAAATAGAGGAAGAGTTATTGATTTTGATAAGAACAATATTGATCCTGAAGGTCAAATCATTAGGCTTTGTGATGGTTCGTTAGGAGGAAAGGGACGTGGTCTAGCTTTCCTGAACTCACTTTTGAACTCTTTAGATATTAATGTTAAATTTGAAAATATGAATATCAAGATGCCAAAAACTTTCATTATTGGAACTGATGAATATGATGATTTTATCAAGAACAATAATATTAAAGAGGCAGTCCTTGAACTTTCGGAAGATATAAATATTAAGTTAGATGACTATCATGAAGATGATGATATAGTTTCACTATTACAACAAATTACTGCTGAAGATAATCAGATTGAAGAGATTTTTTTTAAAGGAGACCTTAGTACTACTCTAAAAACAAAGTTGAAAATAATTTTAAATGTAAATACAAATCCTATTGCAGTGCGATCCTCCGGATTATTAGAAGATTCCCAATCACAACCCTTTGCGGGAATCTATAGCACCTTTATGCTTCCCAATAACCATGCTGATATAAATGTTAGATTGAAGAAATTAACGTCAGCCATTAAGCTTGTATTTGCTTCTGTATTCATGAAAAATGCCAGAGATTATATAAGTAATATCAATTATAAACTAGAAGAAGAAAAGATGGCTGTAATAATTCAAAATATTGTAGGAAGTGAATTTGATGGACTCTACTATCCTCATATTTCAGGTGTAGCTCAATCTTATAATTTTTATCCAACTTCTAAATTAAAAAATTCAGATGGTATTGCTACAATTGGTGTTGGTATGGGAAAATCGGTTGTTGAAGGTGAAAGCAATTTCATCTTTTGCCCTAAATTTCCAAAGCAAAGCATCACAACAAATGATGATGTGATCAAGAATACTCAGAAATCAATTTATACAGTTGATATGTTGAATGATAATAAAGTGCTAAATAAAGAATTTGATGGCTTGCAAAAGGTAAAGATACGGACCATAAAACAAAATGGCAGCTTTGAGCATCTTGCCTCTATCTGGGATTTTGAGAATGACAAATTACAAGCTGGTGTAAATTGTAAGGGACCTGTTATCATTGATTTTGCAAATATAATTAAGCACAACTATATCCCGCTTCCAGACGTTATTAATAATATTTTAGGAATTTGCAAGAAAGCAATGGGCGTACCTGTTGAAATTGAATTTGCAGTTAAAATTAATCCAAAAACTAAAGAGCACACATTCTATCTTTTACAGATACGTCCGCTTAACGTGCATATGGAAGCTGCTAATATCAATAAGGAAAAGTTAAAAAAAGAAGATTTATTACTCTATTCTGAGAGCGGGATGGGTAATGGAACATTTGATTCAATCAAGGATATAATTGTGTTTGATCCAGAAAGTTTTGATAATACAAGAACTATTGAGATGCAAGAGGAAATTGAGCAGTTCAATATAAAACTAAAAGATAAGGATAAAAAATATCTACTTATTGGACCTGGTAGATGGGGTACGCGCGATAGATTCTTAGGTATTCCAGTTAAGTGGAGCCAGATCTCAAATGCAAAAGCGATTATAGAAGTTGGATTGAAAGATTTCCAGATAGATGCATCACAGGGAACTCATTTCTTTCATAACCTGATGTCAATGAATGTTGGGTACTTTAGTATTCCTTACAGTGCAGGAAATGACTTTTTGGATATAGATTGGATATTAGAACAGCAAGAAGCTGAAAAGAAGAAATTTTTCATCCATTATGAATTTGCTAAACCTCTAGTGATGAAAATTGATGGCAAACAACAACTGGCTGTGATTTATAAGAGTAGATAATTATTTCAATTCTTCAATTCTATCTTCGATCAATTTTTGGATCTCATAAAGTCGTTCTTCGGTTTCTGCTTCATAACGTAAAACAATAACTGGTGTAGTGTTAGAGGCTCTGCACAGTCCCCAGCCATCTTCAAATGTGATGCGCATTCCATCAATATTATTTACATCATAACCCTCAGCTATAAAGGAATCCCGAACCTTTGCAACCAGATCAAATTTATCATCATCAGTACTTTTGTAGTGGATTTCAGGTGTATTATACATTTTTGGTTGATCAGCCAGAAACTCACTTACCGGCATATCTGTTTTACTCATGATCTCTACAAATCTTGCACATACATAAATTGCATCATCAAAACCAAGGAACCGATCCTTTAAGAATATATGGCCACTCATTTCACCACTCATTAATAAGCCATCTCGTTGCATTTTACTTTTTATATTTGCATGACCTGTTTTGTACATAATTGGAATTCCACCATGCTTTTTTATGTCGTCAAAAAAGTTTTTAGAACATTTCACATCACCGATTATCTTTTCACCCGGATTAGCTTTTAAAAAATCGCGAGCCAAAATTGTTAAGATTTGATCTCCAAATAGCATTTTACCATTTTCATCAACAACACCTATCCTATCAGCATCGCCATCCATCCCAAGTCCAACTTCTGCATCAGAGTTTTTAACAGCCTCAATCAGATCAGTCATATATTTTTCTACTGTTGGGTCAGGATGATGATTCGGGAAAGTTCCATCAGGGTCACAATACATCTCAGTAACTTCACATCCCAACCTTCTCAAGATCTCTGGAAGGTATGGTCCACCTGCTCCGTTTCCACCATCTACAATTACTTTCACAGGTCTTTCCAGCTTAATCCCTTCGAATACATAATCTTTATATTCTTTATGCATTTCATCAGTTTGAGAAATTGAACCAACACCAATCTCATAATCTTCAGTTTGGATAAGTTTAAGGATTTCCTGGATCTGCTCACCATAGACACTTTGTAAGCCTTGATTCAACTTGATTCCATTATACTCAGCCGGATTGTGACTGGCAGTTATCATAACACCACCATCTGTCTTCAGTTTCCAAATAGAAAAATATAGCACGGGTGTTGCGACAATGCCAATATCAATCACGTCAATACCGGTTTCCATCATTCCTTTTATGAATGCTTCTTTATAAGATGGAGTACTGAGGCGTGCATCACCGCCTATGCTTACAGTTTTCAAATTCTGTCTGCGTAAAAAAGTTCCATAACCCTTTCCTATTTTATATAGGATCTCTTCATTCAGGTCTTTATCTACAACTCCTCTAATGTCATACGCTCTAAATATTTGTGGATTTAACATAATCAATTCCTCTCCTTGATATATTTTTCTAAAATTGGGATCATTTTATTGAAAGCTCTACTTCTGTGGCTTATTTTTTCTTTTTCTGTAAGAGTCATCTCACCAAAAGTTTTACCGGTTTCATTAACTCTGAAAATAGCGTCATATCCAAATCCATTATTCCCAAACTCTTCTTCTGTAATTCTTCCTTCAACAATCCCCTTTGTTGTTGCAATCAATCCTTCAGAAGAAACAAGAGCACAAACAGTTCGGAATCGAGCATCTCTATTGGAAATACCTTTCATATCTTTTAGCATCTTTAATCGGTTATCTTTATAGGAACAACCTTCTCCTGCAAATCGTGCAGCATAAACACCTGGTCTTCCATCCAAGGCTTCAACAAATAAACCAGTATCATCAGCTATTGTAAGTAAATTAGTGTATTCAGCACACTCTGTTGCTTTCTTAATTGAATTTCCTTTTATTGTATCTTTGTCTTCAATCACATCCGGCATATCAGGAAAGCTTGATGCAGAAACTATCACCACATCAAAATCCGTCAAGATCTCTTTTATCTCTATAACTTTATCTTCATTGCGTGTTGCTAATAGTAGTTTTATCATAATTAATGGATCTTGCTAACCCAACCTTTGATCTTTCTCAAGATATTTTTATCTAAGAAATTTTCTGCAACATAAGTAATTTTCTGGAGGAGTTTTAGAATGTCCTCTTCCCCGCTCCAATTATCAACAAGAACCTGTTTATCTACTTCATTTAAAATTACATTTAATCCGTAAACAACTAGTACAAGGTCATCAATATAACCAATGAAAGGAATGAAATCAGGAATAATATCTATTGGAGAAATTACATAGGCAATTATTCCACCAACTAATAATTTCTGTTTACCTGCGACACGTTTATCAACAGCCAGTCTGCATAATAACATAAAGAAATCGGGCAAAGCAAGAATATATTCTGTAAATTCACCAGCCTTATTTCCACCTTTATTAACTGCTAATTTGTGTATTTTATTTCTCAATTTCCCATAGAATTTTAATTTTTTTTGATCTTTAGTGAAATTTTCTTCTTCTTCCACAGTAACTTCAATTTCTTCTTCTTTTACTTCTTCGGTCATTGTTCCTCCTAATTATTAATAATAAAGGGTTTTGCATAATCCCTAATTGTCAAGGCAGAATTTTATAGTTTCTTTCCTAGTCGTTTTCACCAATCTTTCTATCGATTCTGAATCCATCTTCACCTCCACAAAATTGCGGAAGCATATTCCAGCTTCCACATAATTAAATTAATTCAAACCAGCCAAAAGTTCTTTGGTTTTAACAACTTTTGTTTCAATTTCAGAAAACTTCTCTTTCTCTTTTTTAACAATATTTTCCGGTGCATTTGCAATAAACTTTGTATTATTCAATTTTCCAGAAATAATTTTTAGTTCCTTTTCTAACTTTATAAGCTGTTTTGTAAATTTTTCTCTTTCTCCATCAAGATCTATTAAGCCTTCAAGAGGAAGATAAACTTCCATATTCTGCACAACAGCCGCTATAGAAGAAGTAGGTTTTACCAAGTTAATACCAGCTTTCATAGTAGTAACTTTTGCTAATTTCAAGAAGTAATTTTCATATGATTTTAACAGCTCTATCTGTTTATCATCAGCAACTTTTATGAAGATTTCAATTTCTACCTTAGGTGCAAGATTTACTTGCTTACGTAATGTCCTGATAGCCGTAATTGTTTCCTGAATTTGTGTCATATCAATATCAATTTTTTCATCAATGAAATCTTCGTTTACTTCTGGAAATTCAGCAATAACAAGTGATTCCTCAGACATTGGAAAGTACTCTTTAATTCCCATCCAGATCTCTTCTGTAATGAATGGCATAATAGGTTGCAATAAACGCATTGAGCTCTGGAATACATCTAATAGAACGTACTTTGCAGTAAGCTGTTCTTCATGGTTTTCATCATTATAAATTCTATCTTTAGAAAGTTCTAAATACCAGCTGCAGAACTCCTTCCAAATAAAATCCATCAGAATATTTGCAGTATCATTTAGTCTTAGTTCTTCATAATTTTTTGTTGTGAGTTTTATAACTTCATTGAGTCTGCTATATATCCATTTATCGGCAAGTTCAAGCTTTAGATCTTCTTGCTTTGGAAGTCCATCAATTTTTTCAACATTCATCATCATAAAGCGATAAGCATTCCAAATTTTATTAGCAAAATTTCTTCCAATATCTAGAATTGAATTGGTATAATAGCTGTCAGCACCTTTTGGTGTATTGAAGATCATACTAAATCTCAAAGCATCTGCACCATATTCTTCAATGATATGTATAGGATCGGGTGAGTTTCCCAAAGATTTACTCATCTTCATTCCTGTTTCGTCCAAAACCATTCCATGCAATAAAACTGTATCAAACGGAATTTTATCTTGGAATTCAAGTGTTGCCATTATCATGCGTGCAACCCACAGATAGATTATACCCGGAGCTGTTACCAGAAGATTAGTTGGAAGAAAATAATCAAGATCTTCAGTTTTATTGGGCCAACCCATTGTGCTGAAAGGCCATAACCAGCTTGAGAACCATGTATCAAGTACATCTTCGTCCTGTGTGAATTTTGTATTTCCACATTTTGTACATTTTCCTGGTGTTTCTTTTGCAACTGCAATTTCTCCACATTCATCACAATAATAGGCTGGAATTCTGTGTCCCCACCAGATCTGACGAGAAATACACCAATCACGAATATTTTCCATCCAATGTAAATATACTTTAACCCAACGTTTTGGTTGCAATTGAACTTCACCACTTTTTACAACTTCAATTGCACGCTTTGCCATAGGCTCCATTTTCACGAACCACTGATCCGAAAGATATGATTCAATTACTGTTTCGCATCTATAACAATGTCCAACAGCATGGTCATGTGGCTCAATTTCTCCTAAAAGCTCTTTTGCTTTTAGCAGTTCAATTATTTTCTTACGGCACTCAAATCTTGTGAGACCTTCAAATTCCTTACCTGCTTTCTTATTCATGATTCCGTGTTCATCCATTATGATGATTTTTTCAAGATCATGTCTCTGCCCTACTTCAAAATCATTTGGATCGTGTGCAGGAGTTATCTTTACACATCCACTCCCAAAATCTTTTTCTACATATTCATCTGCAATGATAGGGATTTCCCGTTCAATGAATGGCAATATAACAGTCTTACCAATAAGGTTTTGGTATCTTTCATCATCTGGGTGTACAGCAACAGCAGTATCACCAAGCATTGTTTCGGGTCTGGTTGTAGCAACAGTGATAAAGCCGCTTCCATCTTTCAACGGGTAATGCATATTCCACAGATTTCCCGTCTCATCTTTGTGATCTACTTCATCATTTGCAAGTGCTGTAACACAACGTGGACACCAGTTGATAATGCGTTTACCTTTATATATTAGATCTTTTTCATAAAGACGGATAAAAACTTCTTTAACTGCGTCGGAAAGACCTTTATCCATTGTGAATCTCTCACGAGTCCAATCGCAAGAACAACCTAATTGCTTAAGTTGTTCAATTATTCTTCCACCTTTTTCTTCTTTCCAATCCCAGATACGTTCAACGAGTTTTTCTCTGCCTATATCATGTCGAGTCTTGCCTTCGTTAGCCAGTTGTTTTTCTACAACATTCTGAGTGGCAATCCCAGCATGATCTACACCTGGTATCCAAAGAGTAGGAACGCCTGTCATCCGCTTATAACGAATCATTACATCCTGCAGTGTATTGTTTAGAACGTGGCCCATATGTAGTATTCCTGTAACATTTGGAGGTGGAATTAAAACTGTGTATGGTTTTTTATTCTTATCTTTCTTTGGTGTGAAATAGCCATTCTTAATACTATTCTCATACCATTTCTTTTCAATCTTTTGTGGTTCGTAACTTTTATTTATTTCCATTTTATTTTCCTTATATTTCTACTGACATTCACAGGTTTTTATCTATAACTGTTTATTGTGTTTTATGATAATTATTCAAGCCTTTATCTGTGCACATCAGAATTTAACTTATATTTTTTATTTACTATATAAAGCCTGAAATATACTTATAAATTTCACATGTGAAGGGAATGCGATCTCAGGTAAATCGTCAAAGCCGACATAATGTGCTTCGGCTGCATCATCACCAGCAAGAAGCTCACCTCCAGTTATCTTCATTAAAAATCCAAATGAAATAACTTTTTCATATATTGGTGAAAATTCAGTATCGTAACCCAATTGTACTATTACTTCACCTTGCAACCCTGTTTCTTCTTTCATCTCATCTATTGCACATTCTGCAGGAGTTTGGTCTATTTCTACATAACCACTTGGTAATGCCCATCCTCCAGCGTTAGGTTCAAATTTACGTTTAATAATAACTATTTCGTTTTTATCATTTACAATAACACAAGCTGATGCAGGTATGGGATTCTTATAAAAGATCCAATCACAATTTGTACATTTAGGACGCATCTTTGCTTCATGATCCGTCTGCAGTTCCATTTTGCTTCCGCATTTCTGACAATAATTTACATTTTTGTAAGATTCTTTTTTTATAGCCATTTCTTAACTCTTTACATTAAAAACTAATTTGGTTAATTTATTACCTTCAATTGAGTAAATGCATTTTTCTATGATATCAAAATCACTTAAATAATTGATGTTATCATCAGATTCATAAACAAACAGCGATGTACCTGTAATGTTTTCTAATAATTCAATTTCATTATTTGAGACAGTAATTATGATACTGCTATCCAATTGTTTATATTTATTTAAAGAAATCTGGAAAATTGAGTTTTCTTTTTTTTCTGGTTTAGTTTTCAGTACAACAGACCATATCTCTTTTCCTGTATCACGAGAAAGGCAAATTGCATTGTTTTGCTTAGTAAAAACTAGAATTCTATTAGCATCCAGCAATTCAAGATCGATAAGTCCTTCTTCAAATTGTTTTTCCCATTTTATTTGTTCAAGGTCTTTACTAAGAACGTGAAGTTTATTCGAACTTATCAAATACAAATTTTTATAATCAAAATAAGGTTTTTGTATCAAATCTTCATCAAACAGATTCTCAGCAGTTTTTTCCAAATTAATTTTTTGTTTCTGAAAGATCTCGATATCATATGATAAATTTAGGATCTCATTTAGAACTTCTTGAGATTGCTTTTCTATATCCAGCATCTTCTGCATCAATTCGTTTCTCAAAAACTCGGTGTTTTTTTGTTTTTGTATGTATTGCTGTTCAGTTAACCAGTTCTTCCCATAAAACACATAAGCTACTGTCATTAAAATAATTAGTGCCATAATGAAAGCGATTATTCTCTTTTTTATCTTACGCTTCATTTAGTTCCACCACTTGATAAAACTTCTATAAAAAACTCTGGTAAGAGTTGGTAAATGCATCAACATATTTGTATATGAGGCATTTGCAAGGGGACAATAACATTCTTTATTTTTTATTGATCTTCTTTCTTTTCTCATCTTTTCAGAAAACCATATTTTCTTGAAATTGTAATCGTTCTCTCGCAAGTTTCCCATTGATTCTGCTTTTATGCAGCATGACCAAACTTCACCATCTGGAGAGATCTGAGCAGAGGTTATACCTGCATAACAAGGAATTACCTGTGTTTTATCTCGTAATATTTTTTTAACTAAATTATAATACTCAATTCTAAAAGATTGGGTAATCTTATTCATCCCTTTAAAATTTCCATTCTTTATACGATGAATTAGATAATCAATTGCTGTACAATAAGAAATAATATCAGGCGTGATATCACTTTCCATTGTGTCCAATTCGATTCGTTGTTCAGCAATTTCTGTTATATAGGAATCAGGCTGAAGTTGCATAAGTTCGTTAGCGATTGCAGAAAAGCCTTCAGCATTGAGCTTAGAAATAACAGTATGAATTCCAATTGACAGATTATCAATATTTAAAGCTTTAAGCTTTTTAAAAGTGTCTATAACCTTTAAATAATTACCTGGTACACCGCGAATTTCATCGTGTTTTTCTTCGATGTTATCTATAGAAAGATTAACAATAATCTGACTCTTTGAACAGATCTCAGCAATGAGTTTAACATTCTTTACAATAGTGCTAGTTAATAATCCATTAGACGGAATATTTATAATTTTGGGTTTACAATGCTTATAAAGTTCAAAACAAATTTCTACAATATCTTTACGGAGAAAAGGCTCTCCACCACTTAGTGTTAGCCAGTAAGGAGATTTACCAAGTTTCTTAAAGATCTGCTTATATTCAGATATTGTAAGGTTATCAGACTTCTTCTTCCAAATATTACACGTTTTGCAACGGGAATTGCAGGTATATAATAAACTAATTGTATAGTTCATCGGCATAATGCGTGGAATCTTGAATTTGTGGAAAAATTTGTAAACAAAGATTCTCGGTATCAGCTCCAACATTATTATTACATTTCCTTATCTAAAGTTTTTGTAGAATTTGCAATATCCCACTTAAATGGGTTTTTCTTGCGAATTTTAAAATCATACCAACCTAATAAACGGCTATACATCTCAACTAGTGCAGTTCCAAATAAGAAAAATATCTTCTCTTTGTCCTTCTTTAATTCTTTGATAGCCAAATTAATAAGCAGTCCTTTATCTTGCGATGAAACAGAATAATCACTGTTTTCCATTAACCATAAGTGACCAGTTTCTATTCTTCTTCTTTGTTTAATGAAATCAGATAAATTCTCTGGTCCTTTATTATGCACAATAGCATCAGGAATATATTTCAAATCTAAATTATAATCTTTCATTATAGCTTCGATACTTGCTTCATCTACAGCACTTTCTGGAGGGATAGCATCGAAGATCTTCCTAAAGGCTACCATTTCTCCCAGTTTTGGAGAGATTAAAGCCATTTCATGATGTAAGTTCCAAAGCAGATTAACGCTATAGCCAATAAAAGTTCGAGGATCATTCTCAGGTGTAGGTCTGCCACCTGTCATCCCGATCTTCTCGTCATTAAAAGGTAATATCATTTTTTCTACAGTATCTTCTGCAGGAATTGTATCTCCACTCTCAATTATCAGGAGGTCTGAAGTGGATGCTTTTATAAATTTATTTATTGCTGAGGATTTACCACCTCTTTCTGATTCTGTTATTAATTTGATCTTATTATGTTCTATTTCAAAACTTCTAGCTATATCATCTGTTCCATCTGTGCAGGCGCTTGAAACCACAATGATCTCTTGAATCTTAACTTTATCAGATTTCTGACTCAATAAAGCATCAAGCAGTTTTCCAATATTGGCAGCTTCGTTATATACAATTACTCCAATACTACATATAAGTTTGTTCTCCATGTTTTATTTCTCTTTTGATATAGCGTTTAATACACCGTTAATAAATTTTCCGGAACTTTCTGAACAATATTTTTTTGAAATTTCAATAGCTTCATTCATGATTATTGGTGGAGCTGTATCTGTGTAGGTCAATTCATAAACAGCTACTCGCATCACGCTAACATCCAATTTTGCAATACGCTCAAATGACCAATTTGTTGAGTGAGATTTTATTTTTTCATCAATAGGATCGATATGAAGAAGTACATTGCTGACTAAGTCTGAAGCAAATTCAAATATTTGATTATCCGGAAGTATCTCTTTATCAGCAGCAATTCCCTCAAGAACTTTTAAAGCACCATCTTCTGGTAATAACCTTATGTCATTATCCAAAAATTCTAACGAATATAAGGTTTGTACTGCTACCTCTCTGCCTTTTCTTCGCATTCCCATATTTTATCTCCATGATTTCAAAATTTAATAAATGGCATTAAAAATCTGACTACTTTTAAAGCAAGATTTTTCTGTATTTGATAATATATATAATATATTTATTTATATAATAATTAAAATTAAAATAAACACCTAAAAACTATATTGATTGTAATTTTGTTTGACATTTCTTGTTATGAATAATAAAAAAACAAAGTATAAGTTATGGGAGGATAAATGGGAAATAACATTAAGAAAAAAATATTTGTATTAGATACAAATGTACTCATTCACAACCCACGCGCAATGTTCACATTTGAAGAAAACACAGTTGTAATCCCAATCACTGTAATTGAAGAAGTAGATAATTTTAAAAAGGGTGTTGACGAAAAAGGCAGAAATGCACGTCAAATAGGACGTTACCTTGACGAGTTGAGAGAAAAAGGCAGCTTAAAAGATGGTGTAAAAACAGAGAAAGGTGGGATTATCCAAGTTGTTCTCAGCCGGAAAGTTTCTGAAACGGCTAAAGATATCCTAATAATCGATACAAATGATAATTTAATAATTGGAACTGCTTTGTATCTACACAAAAAAGAACCCGATAAAGAAGTTACTTTAGTTTCTAAAGATGCGAATGTTCGTATAAAAGCTGATGCAGTTGGTATAAAAGCTGCTAACTTTGAAACCGATAAGATTAATTTTTCTGAATTATATATGGGTTACCTTAAAATAATAGTTGATGATGAGACTGTTAAAAAATTCCAAAAAGATGAATTTATGAGTAATGATTTTGGAGAGATCTATCCGAATCAATTTGTGATGTTTTGCAAAGATGAAGAAGATGAAGAGGGGATTGTTGCAAGATACTCGGTTACGAATAACGCAATCTATCCATTAAAATTTTATACGGGACAAGAACTTTTTGGCATAAAAGCTAGGAATATTGAACAAGTGATGTCTTTTGATCTGCTACTGGATCCAGAAGTTAAGCTTGTTAGTTTAGTTGGTAAAGCAGGAACTGGGAAAACACTCATAGCACTTGCTGCTGGACTTGATCAAGTTGTTGAGCAGAATAATTATAAGCGCCTCATAGTTTCGCGTCCGGTATATCCACTTGGAAAAGATATTGGTTATCTTCCAGGTTCAAAATCTGATAAATTTAATCCCTGGATGCAACCAATTTTTGATAATATGGAAATCTTACTTTCCAGCAGAAATGAGAAGGAAGATAATGAAAATGGAAAGATCTTTGGGAAGAAGCAACCTGTTCTTGAAGATTATCTGGATTTTGGATTTATCGAACTGGAACCTCTCACCTACATTCGTGGACGTAGTCTTCCTGATCAATTTATTATTGTTGATGAGGCTCAAAATCTTACGCCTCATGAAATGAAAACAATAATCACCAGAGCAGGAGAAGGAACGAAGATCGTATTAACGGGTGATCCTTATCAGATAGATATTCCATATCTTGATTCCGAAAGTAACGGATTAAGTATCGCGGTTGAAAAGCTTAAGAAGGAAGAGATAGTGGGACATGTAACGCTAACCAAAGGTGAACGTTCTGCGCTGGCAGATCTGGCGGCTAAGTACTTTTAATTGCCACAAGACTTACACAGACTTAAGAAAAAGAAAGTAAAGTTGTATCGAAAAAACTCTAAAGTCGTAAGTTAACTTTGGAAGTGAATTAGAATTTAAAAGAAGGATATTTAACGGCATAGACATTCTCATTAAAAAAGACAAAGTCAGTCCTTTGTCTGTGTAAGTCTGTGGCAAAAAGGATTAATATGAAAAATGATAGAAGCTGGACAGAGATAGATCTAACGAATTTTGAAAATAACTTAATTGAATTGAAGAAGTTCTTTTATCCGCAAGCAGATTTCATGCAGATCGTAAAAGCTGATGCTTATGGTCATGGAGCGTATCAAATAGCAAAAAAAGCAATCGGTTGCGGAGCTGTTTGTTTAGGTATTGCCAATGTACAGGAAGGTCTTCTATTACGATACCAAGGAATTGAGATCCCTATAGTTATTCTCTCCCCTTCTTTAGATAACGAGATTGAACAAATACTAGGAAACAATCTTATCCCAACTATCTCAACACTCGATTTTGCTGCGAAACTCAATAAAGCAGGAATCTGTAAAATCCATATAAATATTGATACAGGAATGGGTAGAAGCGGATTCCATTATGAAAAAGCATTAGAAACCATTCAGGAGATCAGTAAATTAAATAACCTTGAAATTGATGGAATATTCTCACACTTTTCATCAGCTGAAGAAGACGCTCAATTTACAAAACTACAATCAGATAGATTTGAAGATATTATTTCAAAGCTGGAAACAAAACCAAAATATATTCATATTTCCAATAGCAGTGGAATTATCACGTTCCCAACGGAATATACAAATCTTGTACGCCTTGGGTTACTATCGTATGGAGTGTCTTCCAATTATAAATTAGAAAACAAAATTAATTTGAAACCTGTGATGACCTTTAAAACACGAATTACTCAGTTAAAAAGTGCAAAACAGGGTGACTCGATTGGCTACAGCAGAACCTATATTGCAGCTAATGATATGAATTATGCCATCCTGCCTATCGGTTATGCTGATGGTTATGACTTCTTGCTTTCCAATAAAGGTAAAGTTGTATTGCAAGATCAAATTTGTGATGTTGTTGGGAAGATTAGCATGGATATGACGGCAATCGATGTTTCGAAAATTAAAAATGCCAAAATTGGAGATGAAGTTATTCTACTTGGTGATTCACATAAAACGATCTTTGCAGAAAACCTGACCTCACTCTACAACGGTTTAAGCTACGAACTTCTTTCTCAGATTGGCAGAAGAGCAAAAAGATATTATAAAGAAAATGGAAAGATAATTGATTCTTCTCCACTCTTACGCCGAGAATTTATGCCAAAAGATCTTCCTGACAATAAGTTAGGGAATATCATCGAGACTGCAATAGAACAAAGACTGCAAAGCAAGGAAATAGCTAATCTGGTGCACGAAGACATCTTAAAAAGGTTATTTGCCGAAAAAGATAAAGATATCCATTACAGGCGTAATTTCAAGCATTCGATAAAATTTGAAGACTCTGTAAAGTCACCCTTCGGAAGGGGGAATAAAAGGGGGTTTGAAAACGATTATTTTTTAACTTCAACTAATCTCTCATTCGCTAAAAAATTACAGAATGATTACTTTAGTGTTGCCTGTGCAAAAACCGAAGATGATCTTGGAAAATATTTTATGCGTAATGATGTGGAGTACCGCTGGCTATTAGATAACAGTATCGATCTGGAAGAAATGTTTTTTGCAGTAACATCGGTAAAAGTGAATGATGTAGAATTATATAATGAAATGAAAATTGCTGATGGCTGCATTGAGATTAAATGTTATCATCCCGATCTTAAAAATTTGGTTGGAAA
>Ga0307989_1000379_pt1 | contig 29746 bp, 22 predicted proteins | sample EllFjometagen185_FD_203164 | JGI IMG/M metagenome (GOLD analysis project Ga0307989, IMG submission 203164) | Marine microbial communities from Ellis Fjord, Antarctic Ocean - #185 | ecosystem: Environmental > Aquatic > Marine > Unclassified | place: Southern Ocean | collected 2014-10-08 | reverse complement strand
ATTCAGGCACATTATCCATACTATCATTGAATCAAACGATATCTATCGCCCCACCATCAACACAAATATTCTGACCGTTGATAAATGAAGCATTATCACTGCATAAAAAGGCCACGAGATGCCCGACATCCTCACAACGACCGATACGTCCAACAGGATTTTTAAATTCATTCTCAACAATTGCTTTTTCAATCTGGTCCCAGGATTCACCCCAACCTTTTCTTTTGGCTTTATCCCGATAATATTGTTCCAATTCAGGCGTCTTGATCAATCCAGGTGAAATTGTATTCACTGTAATTCCGGTATTTGCCAACTCTTTCGCCAAACTGGCTGTCATATTTGCCATTGCACTTTTGGATGCATAATAATGGGGCATAACTGAATTTGGCCTGAACGATCCAATGGTACCAATTTGGATAATTCTACCCTGTTTTTTCCTGATCATTTCTGGAACCAACAGCTGAATCAAGCGAACTGCGGATAATACATTTTTCTCGTACATCTCCACCCAGTCACTTGTTTTTGTGGTCAGCCATTTACCAAATCCAGCTGAACCATAATTGTTGATCAGTATATCAATACCTCCCCCTTTTCCTTCAATCTGATTGAACACTTCATTTGCACCGATATCCGACTCAAGATCTCCAACAACCCAATAATCTGATCCGACTTCCTTCGCCGTCTTTCTGGTTGCCTTTGTATCCATTCCATGAATAAAAACATCCATCCCTTCTTTAATAAGAATCTTAGCCGTCGTCTTACCTGTTCCTCGATAACTACCTGTTATCAAAGCTCTCTTTATTTTTTTTGGCGTTTCTATATCATTCATGATTTCCTTTTAAGATCCACATTATAAAACAGATTAGAAATTTTAATCTCTCTTAATTTATTTTTCTTGTAACTAATCGCCTTAGCCCAGATAAACTGGATAAGTACCTTACAAGTTGTTTTCTGCGTTTTTTTGCAGAAAACAACTTGTAAGGTACTTATTGTTTAAATCCGCCATCTCTCGGATGCTGCTTTCGCTCAGGGCTGTCGCTTAACTTCCCTCAAGCACCACAGGAAACATGACTTTTCACCGCTATAAATTAGAAGTAGTGAATAGTTACTTTTTCATTTTCATTTTTTCACAATAAAAATAGTGCTTTTTCATATTGATCGTAACTATTCAGTAAGACATGAAATTTTAGTTGAAAAATAGAAAATTCAGCCATTTAGAAATAATAGTAAAAGGCTCTGAACGTCTTAGCACTTCTTTCTGCCTTCTGCCTGAGTAGTTACGATTATATTCCCACTTTAATGACAGTCTATTTATCAATGGAAAAAAATTAAATGAAAATTTAGTTGCATTTTTATTTAATTTTTGCAATGAATCAAGACAAAGATGAAAAACTGTTACTTTTTCATGAAAAACGGTTTCATTCTTTTTTGTTATAAAATGGGTTCTATGATTGTATGATTCGAAATAGAACCGAAGGTTATATCCAAAAGATAGAAAAGGGAAATTATGCCAGTAGGAACAGTTAAGTGGTTTAATAACAAGAAAGGTTTCGGTTTTATACAAAGAGAGGGTGGCAACGATATCTTTGTACATCATACCGCTATTAATATGCCGGGTTTTAAAACACTCGAAGAAGGTGAAAACGTCGAGTTTGAGATAGAAGAAGGCGAAAAAGGACCGGCAGCTAAAAACGTTGTTCGAACTGAAAAGTAAAACAAGAAATTTCTTTTTTTGGATTAAACCAGAATTTGAAATCCGTTTTTCCGTTGAAGCCACATAAGCGATCAACAATACCTATTTATGTACAGTTTGTGCGAGCCGCAATAAGTTTTTAAATAGCCTTATATATCAATTGTCTAGGTAAATTATTGTCCCGGACTGCTCCAATTGACCATCATTTTCCCAGACAACTTCATCATAAGGTCCCACTGCACTCCAAACACCCCGTCGAAAACCAACTAAGTTTCTATGAAAGAATGTAAAGAATGGGGTTTCGAAGAAAAACAGATAGGGTTGTTCATCGTCGAACATTGTTAAAAACTGCTCATAAATCTCTTTTCTCTTTTCAGTATCAATCTCAATTTCTGCATCTTTCAATAACCGGGTAATTTTTTTATTATTCAATCCGGCAGTATTTGACCAGACCCGATGCTTTATGTTTTTTGAAGAGAACAGACGATGAATCCCTAAAGCTGGATCCCCCCAATTAAAGACACGAGAGATTGTCATTTCATGTTCCCATTTCGAAACAGAAATATACCAGCTCAAAAAATCCTCTGGTGGTTCTAATTGGACATCAATATCGAGTTTCGAAAGCTGAAATTTAATATATTCAGCCAACTGAATATAATTATGACTAGCATTATTTTCAGGCATCCAGGTCAGATGAGTCTTAAATCGTATCCCGTCTTCCTGACGCTCAAACCCTGCCTCATCCAACAGCTGATTTGCTTTATCAAAATCAATTTCAGGACTTGCCATATCATCTGTTATCATAGAACTGGATGAGTGTATCGGCCGGGTGTTTGATACTGCCCCCCCCCTGAATATCATATTGGTCGCAAATGTCTGATCAATAACAGACCCAATTGCTTTACGAACCCGTTTGTCACTAAAATACTTTTTACGAAGGTTAAATTCCAAATAGTTCAAGGAGCCAAACCCTTCATAACCAGACCTGGAAACAACAAGATCACTTTGCTCTTCAAGTTTATTTGCCAGAGGAACACTTTCCAGAAAATTTAAAACATGGGCTTGACCGTTATCAATTGCAATTTCAGCTTCTTTTAATGAACGATATTTCTGTCCTACATATTTTTTTATATACGGTTTACCTTCACGAAAATAGTTTTCAAATCTTTCTAGAACAAATGATTCTCCATATTGATAATCAACCACTTTGAATGGTCCGGATCCGACTGCAACTATATTTGCCGGGTGATCGAGAATATTTCCATTTTCATAAACATGACGGGGAAGAATATAAAACAATGGGTATGCCAAACAAAGCATAAACGCTGGCTGAGGGCGGCTCAACTGGATAGTAATCGTATCCTTATCCAGAATATTAATCTGAGACACTGAATTAAACATTGTACTACCCAAAGGGTGATTTTGCTTAAAAAGTTCAATGGAAAATTTAACATCCTGGGCGGTCAGAGTAACACCATCGTGAAATAACGTGTCTTCTTCCAGATGAAAGGTATATCTTAATTTATCCGCGGATATTTCCCATTTTTTTGCCAGATAGGGAACGGGTTGCCAATCTTCATCAATCTCCACTAAGGATACAAAAATATTTGAAGCTGCTGAAATGACATTTCTATCCAATGAAATCGCAGGATTAAAATGGAGAGGAATCTGGCTGTAAAGCACCACGACTTCGTTATTATCATGATTCTCAGCAAACCCGTTTGTGAAAATATGGCTCAGCAGGAAAATAATCAGTAGTTGATTTACTATTTTTACAACAATTGGCTTCATCTTCTCTTTTTCGTTTTGAAATTTCAATTTGACTGATCACTGATAGTTGGAACAATTAAATGACTATCCAATATCATGACTTTTTTTCTAATTCAAATGCCTGGCAAATAATTAAATTAAGTTACATCATCAGGAAACTGATCGTTAGTACCTGAACGAACACCCTGTGAAATTATGCTATTGTTCATTAAGCTGACTTAGATTCATATTGAAGATTCAAGCTTTCAGTAATCAGTTTTTTATGTGACTGAAAATATGTTTTTTTTTTGCAGGCTGATAGCTGATAATTCACGACTTCTTGACTTTTATTCTCAATGTTGTTTCTAAAACAACACTACAATTGAAAACAGGGGTTTTTCGATCCAGAGCTAATTAACATTTTAGACTTTGACCAACATCGTTTTTAAATCATACTGGGAATCCACCAAAAATTGAATGCTTTTGTTTATATGTTGATATTATAAACAATACATAAGCCTTTATGTAAAAAACAAACCAAAACATGAAATTAAATCTTTTTCATTTAAGTTCTCAGTTGATGATTTAAAAAAATGTAACTAAAATTAATCATCGAACCCAAACCCCATTTATCCGTTCCCATTATGATTGTTTCTCAATCTGGATTATCCATTTTTCACAAAAAAAGCATACAGTGATTTGGTTTCCTTTTGGATACACAAACTAAGATACGAACGACATAAATAGTACTTAAAATACATCATCATGGTTTTTTTATGACTTTATCTTCAAAATTTTGTATAGCTCTGACTACACTCCTGATAATGCTTTCAGGATGTACAAAAATATCCAATCACCCATTTATTACTGAGGACTCAAATATCTCCCGGGAGAATTCAATCCTGGTAATGGGAATCAATTTTGTCGAAGTGTTTAATAACAAAAAAGGTCAGTACGAAACCCTCAACAGCGCAGATTTACTAAAAAAAGAAGAGTTAATACAATCAGTTATGGATAATAACAAAAAGGGAAAGCTTTTAAAGCCCCTACATTATCTAGCCAATTTCCGCTTTCGGTTTTCAGATCAAAATGGAAATAAACATGAAATCCGAAGATTTAATAAATATCTAAATCAGTATGAATCAATTGCGTTGCATGAAATCACTCCGGGAACAATGCAACTTCATCAAGTGACGGTTGATGAATACAGGTATGACAAAGAGCAAAACGCTCAGGGAGATAATGATCATTGGAAACGATTTTGGACAAATTACCCTGAAAAATATGGTACCTGGGAACTGGAAAAAGGAAAAATTATATATCTGGGTAATATTACTTTTTATTTTCATACCCAAAAATTTATCTTTGGTCTTTTCACCAAGGCAGAACTTGTTGATAATATCAAACTGGTTCGTATTGAGATTCAAGACCAATTCGAAGCAACTAAGCAGAAATTAAAAGAATTAAAACCCTGGTTTCCGGCGGATGATATGATTAATAAAGCCAATAACAAACAATGGGTATACCATAAGGAACTTCTAAAAAGGGAAGAAAAAAAGGAAAAGAAAAAAGTAAACGACAAAAGTAAATTCTTCTTTTAGTCTGTTCTGTCGTTTTATCAACATGGATAGAAAATGGTTGAGTCAATACAGATTTTATTCCTGAAAAAAGAATGAATATCAAAACCGGATTTAATAAAAACCATAAGAAATGGTTTTTGACTGATGTATTACGTGCTATAAAAAAATATTCGCTGATCAGTGCCGGAGAAAATATATGTGTGGCTCTGTCAGGAGGTAAAGATAGTGTCTGTCTACTTTATATTCTATCTTATCTGCAGCAATATTCTCATTTAGACTTCACAATTTCAGCTATCCACATCAAAACAGCAGAGTATGATACGACTGTTTTGAATGATTTCTGCCAATTTTTAGACATAGAATATTGGGAAAAACGCCTGGTTTATCCCGCGAAAACTAGAAATAAAAATAGCTGTTATATCTGTTCAAGACTGAAAAGAGGCGCCATATCTGCTTTGATTAAGGAAAAAGGAGTACAAAAAGTCGCATTGGGTCATCATGCCAATGATGTGGCCGAAACACTCCTGATGAACATAATTCAGAATAATCAACTTGGAAGTATGTCACCTCGGGTTGAATATGCTGACAATCAAATGATTATTATTCGTCCCCTGATATACTTGCAGGAAGATAAAATAAGAAAGATACATGCGCAAATTGGATTGCCATTATTGGATTACCAATGTCCTTTTGAAGACAAAAATCTTAGAAATATTTATAAAAATCTGATATCTCAAATGAATACACTCCTTGATCGATCTGACATTGCTAAAAGAGTCGTGGATTCGCTCGAAAATATTGATTTTACAAATATTTGGTCTAATTTAAAATAGAAACCCGAATCAACTCCATTCAATAAACTTCGAGTTGCCCTCGTTGATAAAAATTCAATTGGTGCCGTACCTGAAGCATGATATTTCAGGAAACAGATAAATCTATCTCAGAAGCTCCTGCAACCATCCACAACTTCTAAGTTCTGGAAATACCATAGTTAGTACAGAGCCTACTTTTAACTCATCCTATTACCGAGTAAATCTAACCGGTATTTCCTCCCATATGACATAACTTGATTGATTATGAAAATTTAGCTTTATCTATTCGTTTATTTTTCCTAAACTCAATTAAAAATTTTAGTAACCTATATTAAATAAAAAATTAACAATGGACACAATAAATACTGAAGATACTTACTTCGTCCCTTTTTTCAACAAAATTCCAATTTCCATTGAACGTGGAGATGGTGTTTATGTCTGGGATGAAGATGGTAAAAAATATTTGGATTTCACCTCCGGCTGGGGGGTAACCTGTATCGGACATGCAAATCCAGTTATCACTAAGGCTATTCAAGAACAAAGTCAGAAAATCATCCAAAATCCGAGTTCCGGTTTGACATACTCACCACCCAGAGCCCGACTGCTTGAAATCATGTCAAAAATTCTACCCAGCCCCCTTTCCAGAGTTTTCTTTTCCAACAGCGGGGCGGAAGCAAACGATGCTGTTATCAAACTATCAAGAAAGGTAACAGGCAGGTTAAATATTATTTCAACGAATCTGAGTTTTCACGGCCGTACCATTAGTACGGCTTCTGCAACTGGCCAAGCCAAACATCGAGAAAAGTTCAGCCCGAATATGCCAAATTTCAGGTTTGTACCGTTTAACGATTACAGTGCGCTGGAAAAAGAGATGGATGAATCTGTTGCTGCAGTGATGCTTGAACCTATTCAGGGAGAGGGAGGAGTAAATATTCCTGCCGATGGATATTTGGAAAAGGTCTCTGAACTGTGTGAAAAAAATGGATCGTACCTGATCATTGATGAAGTTCAAACAGGTTTTTGCCGAACCGGGTCCATGTTTGCAATTGACTCCCTGAATTTAAAAGTTGACTTTATGACAATGGCTAAAGGAATCGGCGGTGGATTTCCCATTGGGGCTTTTGCGGTTTCTGAAGAAGTAGCAAATAAGATTGAAAAAGGGGATCATGGCGGTACATATTGTGGAAACCCACTGGGATGTGCTGTCGCTTATTCAGTGATCAACTATCTCCGTGAAAATGAAATCCAAAAAAACGTACAGAAAATAGAATCACAAATTTTGGAAAGGCTTAGCCAATGGCAAAATAGGTACCCAAAAAGTATCCTGAATGTCCGCGGTAAAGGTCTTTTGATTGCAATGGAAATGGCCACCAACGATATTGCTGAAAATCTGATGGCAAAAAGTCTGAAAAACGGACTTTTTCTTAATTGTACCCAGGGAAATATTATTAGACTTTTTCCTGCACTGAATATCACTGTCGAAGAAGCAGAAGAGGGACTGTCCATTATCGAAAACGTGCTGAAAGAATTATCTGGAGAATAAAAAACAATTCCATCATGTCTTAATTATATTGGCTGGGATTTTACGATCAATCCGGATTTTTATCAAACCCAAAACAAATCAATGCTATGGCAGAAAAGGAAAGCCTGAACAAAGAATACCACCGCCCATGGGGTTATTACATCATTCTGGCTGATGAAGAAGATCACAAAGTAAAAAGAATCGTGGTGAAACCATCAAAAAGGTTAAGTTTGCAATTGCATCATAAAAGATCTGAACATTGGTATGTGACATCGGGTGAAGCAATTGTAACTCTGGGTGATCGTGAAATAGCGATGAAAAAAGGGGAAGCGGTTGATATTCCAAAAACAACTGCACACCGGGTTCAAAACCTTGGCAACGAAGCGTTAACATTTATTGAAATTCAGACGGGTGAATATTTCGGAGAAGATGATATCGTTAGAATGGAAGATGACTTCGGCAGGAGTTGAATGATTTGATACAGCACTCATATAGGGTGCTGTATCATCAATTAACAACTACAGGTAAAATATTCAGCCAAACTCGACTGAGTGCCAAAAAAATGGCGACGGGTAAATAGATACCTATAATTTAGCAGGACTGGTAAGCAAATCCATAAGGAGATCTCTTGATGAATTTCCCCTGTCCTAGTTTACCAATAAACTTGCCATCATCAACAGACAGATTTCCCCGTAGAAACACTTTTTCGGCTCTTCCTTTTTGTTCAAATCCTTCAAAAGAACTATAATCAACACCATGCAGTGATGTTTCGGCAGTGATGGTACCGGTATATTCCGGATCAAAAATGACAATATCCGCATCCCCACCAATAGCAATACTTCCCTTTTGAGGATACATCCCGAACATTTTTGCCGGGGCCGTTGCAAAGGCATCCACCATTCGATTCAATGATAATTTGCCCGCCATCACTCCATAGGTATAAAGAATAGCCAATCTGTTTTCCACACCCGGTGTTCCATTCGGAATTGAAGTAAAACCTGCCAGCCCCATATCTTTTTGTCCTTTAAAATTAAACCCGCAATGGTCTGACCCAACTGTTTGTATCCAACCATTTTCTAATGCCTGCCAGAGAGGATCCTGATTGCGAATATTTCTTAATGGGGGTGAGCAGACATATTTTGCTCCTTCAAATCCCGGTTTTGCCAGGTAACTCTCGTCCAATGCCAGATATTGCGGACAGGTTTCTCCAAAAACCTTCACTCCTCTTTGTCGGGCAGCCCTTAAAGCCAGCATAGAATCTTTGCAGGAAACATGAACAATAAATATCGGAGCATCCGCTGCTTCTGCCAAAGAAGCCGCCCGCGCGGTTGCTTCTGCCTCCGCAACGTCTGGCCGGCTTACGGCGTGATACTTAGGATCCGTTTTACCTTCTGCAATCAGCTTTTTCTGTAGAACTTCAATCACATCCCCGTTTTCCGCATGGGTCATTACCAGCATACCAATTTCTTTACTGGCCTCCAGCATTCTGAATAAGGTTCCATCATCCACGTTAAAAGGTGTCCCTTTATAGGCTAAAAATAGCTTGATTGAAGAGATACCCGACTCAATTAACGCATCCAGTTCACTAAAAATACCTTTAGTTGACGTATCCATCACCATGGAATGAAGACTGTAATCAACTGCCGTTTTCCCTTCGATTGACTCTTCACGATGTTTAGCAATGGAGTCCATCAGGCTAAACCCTGCCGGTTGCGGAGTAAAGTCGACAACAGAAGTGGTTCCGCCAACAATAGCAGCCGGCGTCGTATCAAAACCGGCTGTATTTGTCCCCATAAAAGGAAGATCAAAATGAGTATGGGCATCAATTCCACCAGGAAAAAGATATTTACCACTGGCGTCAATAACTGTTTCAGCCCGATCATCTAAACCAGAGCCGATAGCGACAACTACTTCTCCATCGATAAGAACATCACTCTTATACTGCTCAGTTGCTGTTACAATTGTTCCATTTTTAATTAATGTGGCCATAAACTCCCCCTTTTGTCTGTTTAATGGAATACGGTTAATATTATAAATCGATGACTTCTTTATAATATTAAATTTCTAAGCCGATATACACATAACTCTGTAAGACGGTTATTTAGGTATCATTCAGTTATCAATAAAGAATTTAGATTAAATCGAATGTCCAGATTGAATCACTTTCAAATATAGTCAGGGAAAACAAGTACTGTCAAGGTTAATATGCGTTTGCAATTGTAACAGATTTAACCCATATCGCCTGCTTTCTGTTTGACTGATTATGAATCATCTCCATTCAATTAATTGATACAAAGTCTTTGCTTCGAATGACCATTCAAAATTAACAGAGTTCCATTCAGGCTAATGCTGTGGGCTTGAATAAAAAAATAATAAAATTTTGAGGCTCATGTGAATCACTCTTCTACAGATATGGGTCAATCATCCAGCTATATCCACTTATTATATGCCTTCAGCGTCAGAAAACTTTCAGTTGAAATGATTGAATCGACAGAAGCCAGATCATTACTCAGAAAATTAATCACTGCGTAAGGTTCAAGAAAAACCTCAATGATAATATCATATCTCCCGGATACAATGGATGTTGATTGAACATTAGGCAAATCAGCCACTGCTTTGGCTGTCTTTTCTAAATCCTTACTGACAGCAACATTGATCCCTAAGAATATGGTCTGTTTATCTTTAATCTGGTTTGGATTCACTAATCCTTTAACTTTCAGATAATTATTCTCAGTCAACTTCTTGATTCTATTTCTTACGGTTCCTTCTGAAACATTGAGTTTAGACGCAATTTCATTATTTGAAATCCGACCATTCTCCTTTAACCATTCAATAATTTGTAAATCTGTATTATCAATTTTCATAGACTATTTCGACAGCAATATTTGTGACTTTTTAAAACTAAAAAGACTATTTTTTCTCAGTAATGTCCGGTTAGGTTAATGCGAGAGCTGAAATGGGATCCCTGAATCGTGCTTATAAGAATTAAAATAGAGCTTCTTAGTGAAGCGCAGCGAACATAGAAACTCTTTTATTTTTTATGCTAAGAATCAAGGATTCCATTTCAGTGAATATTCTGCAAAAACCTAACCGGACATTATTGATTTTTTCTATGATATTCCTGCACCACACAACTTCAAAATGCAGAATACCAAGTTTTTATCAAAATAAACAGCGATTTTCAGCGATTTTTTCAAAAACAATTCTATTTAACCACTAAAACGGCACACGTTAATTATTTAAAATCCACATCTAGTTTTGTTAACCCTTGAATAAATCTCTGTGTCAGCTTTTTTGATACTTTGTGCTCAAACAGCTTTCCATCCGGATAAACACCTCGAATTTTCCCATCCGAAAGGAAATCCTTGACCAGACTGATTCCAAGATCTCTTTTGTCTGATATATCAAATGCCCGTTGATTGCTATTTGATGGAATTTCAGTTTTCCCAGTGGGTGATCGATCCAGGGATTTTATAAAATTGAGAATTCTCCCCAATCGTAAAAGCGTCAAAGACTCAATTCGACTGGTTGTATGAGACACAGGAATCGCTGTTGACCGCATTAAGGTCCAGGATTTCGGCAATATTCCCAGTTTACCACAACGATCATATTCAATGCTTCCCGGAGCAGGGTAGTAAACAGAAACACCCGCAATCACATTATGAGTAGCCAGGTATAATAAATCATCCACAGACTCAACAGCACACTGATTCGGCCCTCCTACTATTATATATCCAACCGCATCCATTCCTGTTTTTTGAGCATAACCCAGAACCTGCTCAAAAACATCCCGAATATCTTTGCGTTGATACTGATCCAACATCCGCTTTGATAAAGTACATAACGAAAGATTAAGGGTTTGAAACCCCGCGCGCTGCATTTCTGAAATCATCTCCTCATCCAAAGAGGGAGTGTACAATCCATTCATTGCTCTTAATTCAAGATTTTTTTCTCCGAATCTTTCAGAAATCCCTTGAAGTAATGATAAAAACCATTTCCGGTTTAATGACAGATTTTCATCTTCAAAATCTACAAAACCAAGATCATACTGCTCTACACCATTTGCAATCTCATCCAGAATACATGAGACGTCCCTTCTTCGATATTTTAAATAGGAAGAACCGCCTATTGAACAATATGTACATTTCATAGGACAACCCCTGCTGGTCATCACCACCATGCTGCCCTTACCTTTTCTTTGGTAAAATTTGTGTTTGATCAGGTGCTCTGCAGGAGGGGGATATGCATCCAATCTACCCATAATGGCAGGGGGTTCAATTTGCAGGGAGCCATCCGCTTTACGGTACACAATCCCGGGAACCCGCTCCAATTGAAATTGACCTTGCAGTGCTCTGTACAAGAGTGGCATGGAAACCTCTCCCTCGCCTCTGAGGATAAAATCAATAAACTCAGACTCCATCACCATCGCGGAATTTTCAGTCGGATGATGTCCACCGATGACAATCTGACAGGATGGCACTCTTTTCTTTATCTCTTCAGCAGTTTTTAACACCTCAGGCCAATAGGGTGTAAACAAAGAAGAGATTCCGATCAAAAATGCATTGGATTTTTTTGCAATATTTCCAATATGCTCAAAACTATAGCCAAAATGCCTAAAATGGTAAAACAGGGAAAAAGGGGAAATATCCGGACCTTCATAGTAATTTTTTAGAAATGCCATTTCAACTGGCATCTCAATGATTCGTGATTTTGCCGTGGCAAGACCATCAAAGATTTCAACGGAAATTCCTTCTTTGATCAGAGACGAAGCAATACATGAAAGACCATAAGGAATTGTTCTTTTAGCTGTAAGATAAAAATCTCTAATAGGAGGCTGAATTAGGAGGACATCAGGCATATTGTTTACTGTTTTCCTATCGTTTTTTAACTTTTGAGAGCAATTTTTCTGTAAACAGGCTGATTTCGTTTATCTTGAGAATATGCCCGCTGATTATAAACAGGATCACAAAAACAGTTCCAATTAACATGGAAACAACCATACAGCCAATAAATCCCGAATTTCCAATTACTTCGGTGATAGTTCGCCTTAACCATTCAAGAAATAAACCGATAGGTACACTGGCAAGCAGGACTTTTAGATAGACCTGATATACTTGACTACTTCCACGATTTTTTGTGCGTCGATTCCAAAGCACGAATAGCAGTGCGACTTGCATAAATGCTGAGCAGGACATTGCTAATGCAACACCAGTGACACCCATCCATTTCATTCCAATGAAATATAACGGAATGCTCAGCAGAACGGCTAAACTGCCGTAAACAGTTGGAAACAGAGTATTCTGCATTGCATAATAACCACGTACAACAACCGTCTGTGCGGCAAAAGCAGTTGCTCCAATCAAAACAAACAATAGGATGTTGGATGTCATTTCAGTCGCAGCACTATCAAAACTTCCTCTTTGAAAGATAATAACCACTATTTCCCGTCTTAACACCATACACACCACGGAAAATGGAATTACCAGAGCGATAAATCGGATGGTTTTATTCAATAACTGGTTCATCTCTTCAAATCTGTTTTCAGCAACCAGGCGGGACAAAAACGGATAGGAGGCAACACCCGCTGCCTGACCAAATAATCCCACCAGCACAAACATAATCCTCAAACTATAATTCAATCCTGAAACACTACCAGATGACAAATGAGAACCAAATAATTTCGAGAACACCTCTGTGGAAAACGTCATGGTCAACCCGACCATTAAGGGTAATGTTAGGAGTACATACTTTTTTAAATCAGGATGGTGAATATTAAAGGAAAAGCTGAATTTCATTCCCACTCTTTTGGCACCCCATAATTGAATGGCAAAGTTACCCAAAAAAGCCCCTCCTAAAACCCCCCATGAAAACCCCTCGATTCCTAACCAGGGACCTAAAAAAATTCCACCACAAATAATGCCTAAATTATAAACGAGTGGCGCTACCGCAGGAATGGCAAATCTTTCGTTAGCAAACTGAACCGCCATTAATAAACCACCCAGAAAGAAAAAAAGCTGCGCGGGTAAAATGATTCGAGTCATTTTAATGGCAGATGCTTGAGTCTCTGGATTTTTAAACCCGGACAAACTGAGTAATTCAGGTGTAAACATCCAAGAAACAAAGATAAATATAATTAAGACAACTCCCAGCACATTAAAAATAGTGGAAAATACTTCCCAACCTTCATCCTCTTTGTGATGAGTTAAATAATAGGAAAATATGGGGATAAACGTGATTGAAAGGAATCCGCTGGCCAGTACATGATTGAGAATTTCAGGAATAACAAAAGCAATTTGATACGCATCCACATCTGCACCGGCACCCGATGAATAGGCGATAACAATTTCTCTGGCCAAGCCGATAATACGACTTAGAAAAATAGAAACCATCATGATTAGTGATGCCACACCTACTTTTTTTGTGATCGTATCCGACATGGTTTACCTGATTTCAACGGAAAAACCGTTCATGTATAACAGAGAATGTGAAAAAGCAAAACAGAAAGGAAAGGGGCTTGAAAAACACAGAACAAATTTTAACCTATTGATATAACGCAATATAGCAACAACAGAAATCCAAAGATAAAACACTGAATGAGCTCTTTGGGAATTTCCATTTTTCAACCAACCCCTTGGAGAACCACTGAATACAAATAATTAGACTGAACTATATTACTTTTTAAGCATATCCGAAACCAGAAATGCCAACTCAAGACTCTGTTGCGCATTTAATCGGGGATCGCACGTTGTAGAATAATTATTTTCTAAATGGTAATCCTGTATCTCCTGAGCTCCACCAACACATTCCGTCACATCTTTTCCTGTCAGTTCAAAATGAATCCCACCCGGAACGGTGTTTTCAGAATAGTGAATATCAAAAAAGGAACGAATTTCCGCCAATATGTCGTAAAAGTTTCTTGTTTTATAGTTGGAATCGGATGTATAAGTATTTCCGTGCATAGGATCGCAGCTCCACAAAACCCTGAACCCCTCTTTTTCAATTCCCCTGATCAGGCCCGGTAGATATTGCTCAATTTTATCTTTTCCAAAACGAGTAATTAGTGTTAGTCTTCCCCACTCGTTTTCTGGATTTAAGGTTTCGATCACCTTTTTAATTTCATCCAAATCATGGCCAGGACCCACTTTCATACCTATGGGATTATGCACACCTCTTAAAAACTCTACATGTGCACCATCCAGTTGTCGGGTTCGATCCCCGATCCACATCATGTGAGCGCTGCAATTATACCACTTGTCAGTCAGAGAATCCTGTCTGGTCAAGGCTTCTTCATAACCTAACAACAAAGCCTCATGAGAGGTGTAAAAATAGACTTCACTCAGTTCTGAAACTGTATCCGGGTCAAATCCGATGACTTTCATAAATGTCAATGCTTTTTCCAGCTCATTTGCCAGATTCTCATAAGACTTACCTTCTTTAGACTGCTTTACAAATTCCTTGTTCCATGCATGGACCTTTCCCAGGGAAGCATAGCCACCTCTGGTAAATGCTCTCAGGATATTTAAACTGGCAGCTGCATGGAAATATCCGGTCAGCAATCGCTGGCAATCCGGGGTACGGGATTCGGATGTAAAATCTTCGGAATTTACCATGTCTCCTCGAAAACTGGTTAACTCAACTCCGTCTCTCGTTTCTGTAGATTTTGATCGTGGTTTGGCATATTGCCCGGCAATACGGCCCACTTTGATCACAGGTTTTTCACCGGCGTAAGTAAGGATGACTGCCATTTGCAAAATCACTTTCATCGTTTCACGAATGGTCGGAGCTGTGCATTCAGAAAACTCTTCAGCACAATCACCCCCTTGGAGTAAAAAAGCCTTACCTTGAGCCGCATCGGCTAAAAGAGTCTGAAGCTTTCTGATCTCTCCCGCAAAAACAAGGGGAGGTAACCGATTAATCTGTTGAAGAATCGCTTTGTGTTTTTCCTTATCAGGCCAATCGACTTGCTGCATCGCTGGAAATGCTTTCCAGGAGTCTTTACTCCAGTTTTTTGTACTCATAATGTTTTTTTTAATCCTTAATTTTATCTGATTATTTAATGGCAGGATTTAAAGATCCCAGTCAAAACAAGATTTACGTTTTCAGCCTCAAAGCAAAATAACCAATTTAGAAATATGTTCCTACTTACAATTTCGTAAATATAAACGTTAAAAAATAATCCATCATCTCTGAGAGATCGATGGAAAGTTTTTAGATGGATGATCCATCTGATTTATTACAATTTAATACCCTGAGATTTATTTCTGAGTCAAAAATCCAGATCGAATTTGCAAAACGAATTCTGCAAAAAAAGAATTTGACTCAATCAGAAAAAAGCAAACGGCATAACAAAGCAGATATGCTACCTACGATTTGTTTAATCTTAGTTTCATCTGTTTAAAAAAACAACCCGATCACTATGAATTAACCTGTTTTTATAATTTCCTTCAATCTGTTTGCAAAATCCTTTTCCAGCAGAATTCCATTCTGTTTTTTAAGTAAAATACTTAATAAAACACCCAGTTATTTATTCACAACTTACATTTTAGTATTCTGAATTCAGTTCTCATCGTGAAAAAAATAGCAAAAGCTCTTGATCATTGATTTTCTGCAACTTATAAAACGCCTCGATTATATTCGCAAGTAAATTGCAAAAATAGACTGAATTTTGGTAGAACAATATATGTAATCAGAAAATTTAATAGCACATGAGCACCTTAAACGGTTCATCCCTGATGGTGTAGAATTTAACAGTTGTTTTACATCCTTCGCCGTATGCTTCAGGGGATGGAAGTTTATATGAATAATAATATTGATATTCCAGTATAATTATTGGTTGAATTTCTTCGTTTTTAGACGATTTTGATAGTAATGTTGGTTGATTTTTTGTTAATATCGCTTATAATTGTCGCTAAAACAACGCCTTATCTCTGAAAAACAATAAAGAGTAATCTTATGCATAAGTCAATTTTGGTTCTGGAAGAGAGTTCAATTGTACATGAATTATTCGATTCAGCATTTCAACAGGATTATCCGAACTGGAATATTAGCCATGAATCACAACCAAATAACTATGTTGTAAAGACGAAAGAGATACAACCGGACATCATACTGCTTAGTAACCGGGATCAAAAAAATGATTATGCTATCGTAAAAAACATTAAATCTCACTCATTACTGAACGATGTACCAATTTTGCTGCTCATTTATGCAAAAGACAAATTAGATGAAAATAAACTCCAATCTTTGGGAATTAAAGGATTTGTACGAAAACCATTTGAATCATCAACAATAAAAAATCAAATTGAAATCGTTTTTAAAAATCAGGATTTGAAACGCAAAGAACAACCCAACCCGGATCTTGACGAACTTGATATTGTTGATGATGAACTAATAGGACTCATTTCAGGAAAAGTCCCCTCTCCAATCTCCATTGATAATTTAGAAGCAGAGCTTGACCCGACGCTACAATTACATCCTATCGAAGCGGAATCCATCCTGGAAGATGAATATAAAAATCCAGACAGTTATGATGAAACCAGTTTTATTGAAGATACTTCTGATTTTGCACTGGAGGATACTGAAATTGAGGACTTTGATGATGCTGAAATCCTGGAGATAGATTCTTCAGAAGAGATGGAAATCACCGATTTTGATGCGTCCGAAGGATCTGACGACGATATTGAAATTTTGGAAATAGACAGTGCCAATGCTTTTTACGACGAACCTGATGAATTGATTGAAACAGAACTCTTGGATATGGAAAGCGATGATGAAATCGATGACGATTCAATTGAATTCATTGATACAGAAGGATTCACAACTCCATATGAACCTGATTTTGAAGAGTTGGATCAAGGAAAAACAGAAGCAATAGAAATAGAACTCGAAGAAATCAGTCTTGATTTTGATGACGATGATACAGAATTACCAACAATCACAGAACTGGAACAAACGCAATATCAGACATTGGAACTCATCCAATCTTCAAAACCAATCAAGAGTTCATTCCTTCAGAATACCTCTGATGATGACGATTTTGGAATCATGGAAATTGAGGTCATCCAGTTTGATGATCTGGATTCCGATGAAATGGAAGAATTATCTGAAGAGAAAATATATTTAGATGATGATTATGAAGATAGCCCATTAAGTGATAATGAAGGCTATTACACTACCCTGGAAGTCGTCTATGAAGACCCTGATGATACGATAGAAATTGAACACACAAAGATTGAAGAAGAGATCGACGATGACCTGCATGATGATATCCATGATGATTTTGATGAAAGTCTCTTGCAGGAAATTTCTGTCGAAGGTTTTGAGGGAGAGCTGGATGCAGAGGAAAATGATGAAAGCTATATTGAAAGCATTAGTATTGAAACTGATATCGATGAAGAAGATTCAGTAGTTTCAATTGAAACCTTGATAGACGATGGTGAACCGGAAGAGCTTGATGAAATTTCAATTATTGAACAGGAAGAAGAGACTTCAAACCTTGAAGTTAATTTTGATGATGTTGATGAATTTGAAGAAACAAACTCGCTAGAAGTAGATGAAGAAACAGAAGAGGATCCTTTAAATTTTGATTTAGATGAGCTCGAATCTGATGGTTCCCAGTTAAGCATCCAGGAAATGATTAACTTTCGTCAGGTAATGAAGGCGAAATATGAAATATCAGATAAAGACGAGTCTGAAGAAACATCTGATTTTGATGAATATGATGATGATATGGATCTGGAATCAGAGTCAGAATTTCAAAATGAAACAGACAGTGATGAAGAAGATGAATCTTTATTTGATGATGAGGATTCTCCAGATGAACTCCTTCAACAGGATGCGGAATCATATGACGAAATTGAACTCATTCAGGATGAAATTTTGGATGAAGAAGTTCAAGTAGATCAGGATATTTCATTCGAGGAAGAGGAGGAGGAGGAACTTTTTTCTGAAGAAATTCCAGAAGAGGATGATCAGGATGAAGACCTACTTGAGCAGGATTTCGACGATGAACCCATGGTTGAAATGGAATTGATGCAGGACGAACTTCTAGATGATGATACCGAAGAGGAACAGGACATTTCGTTTGAAGAAGAGCCCGGTGATGATGAACTCTTTTCTGAAGAAATTCCAGCAGAGGACGACCAAGGCGAAGACTTGCTAGAACAAAATTTCGACGATGAACCTATGGTTGAAATGGAAATGATTCAAGACGAACTCTTGGATGATGATATTCAAGAAGATGAGGAAGAACTACTGGAAGATCCAATTGAAAATATGGATCCAGTTGAAGAAGATGATCAGCAGGAAATAGATCTTTTATCGGATGATCTAAAAAATATTCCTAACGAATTTTCATTGATGAATGATGAAACAACCACAGCAGAAATAAAAACTACACCAGACGATTCACTCACAGAACCTGATGATTTATTTGACGATTCACTCACTGACGATTTTGAAAATCTTGAGAATGCTGATGAAGTCACTATTGAAGTGCCTTCTGATGTCTTTGAAATGGGAGATTTCAAAATGGAAAGAATCTCAGAAAATCTTGAAGAAGAAATAGGTGAAGACTCTGAAACTATGGCGATAGATGATACAGATGAAGAAGTGAAAGAAGACATTTTCTCTGAAAATATCAAACTCCCTTCTATGGATGAAGATTTACCTGAATTACCTCCAATTTCAGAAACTGAAGTGGAAGAAGACTTGTTTGACGATTTTGCACTAACTGATAAATCTGACGACATTGAGACAACAACGACAGCCTTTGATAATGGTATTAAGGTACTGCAGGATGATGAAGATTTCGATTCTTTTCCTGATGAAACCAGCATTATCGGTGATCCCGAAAGCAGTTCAGACCCGGCATCTCAGACAGCAGATACGCCTAAGAAAATGGAACGGTTTTTATCCCCTGATTTTAAAAACAGGTTAAGCTCACTGATTGAAGGAATTGTTTCTGAAACAGTTCATAACACCTTAAGCAGCAAGCTTCCCGAACTTGTTGATAAAATCATTCAGGATGAATTTGGAGACTAAGAGTATTTTGAAATACGCATCCAATTGTTGAAAATTTTCTAAAATTATATTTTAATTCCATGAGCTCTTCTCCAAATTTTTCGGGCATTCAAATAAAACCGTCCCACTATCTGTTAATTATTTTACTAGCACTAACCAGCATTGGAATTATTATGATATATTCCTCCAGTGCTTTTTATGCAGAAAGGAATTTTGGCAGTGCTTACTATTTTCTGATTCGCCAATTGATATCATTTTTTATCGGCTTAATTGCACTCCGAATAGCAATCCACTATCCATACGAACGTTATAAGAAACTTACGCCTTTTTTAATGATTCTGGTTTTTGTTTTGATGTTAGTTGTACTCATTCCGGGAATTGGTCGACAAGTTGGAAATGCCAGACGTTGGATCCGGTTTTTAGGATTTGGATTTCAACCCTCGGAACTATTGAAGTTTACGCTCATCATCTGGGTAGCTGGATTTTTAGATCGAAGAAAGGATGTGCTGGGCTATTTTTCAAGAGGTCTCTTACCGGGTCTGATTGTTCTTGCTATTTACTGTTTCCTCCTCCTATTACAACCTGACTTTGGGACAGCGGTATTAATCAGCCTGACTCTGCTTTCAATGATTTTTGTTGCCGGTGTAAAACCATTTCATATGTTCAGTAGCCTGATCGGTATGACTGCTATTGGATGTTTCCTTGCAATATCCAGGGCTTATCGCTTAAGACGAATCACCGGTTTTTTAGACCCCTATGCTGATCCTTTAGATAGCGGGTTCCAACTCATTCAGTCATTTATTGCATTCGGTTCCGGTGGAATATCTGGTCGTGGTCTCGGTAATTCCAGGCAAAAACTGTTTTTTTTACCCGAAGGACATACAGACTTTATTTTTTCGATTCTGGCCGAAGAAACCGGTTTGATTGGTGTCTGTCTGGTTTTGATTTTATTGGCTCTATTAATGATAAAAGGGATCGACGTATCTTATCGCTGCAAAGATGATTTCGGCCGTAATCTCGCTTTTGGAATTATCGTCCTGATTTTTTTACAAAGTGTTTTCCACATCGGAGTGGTTGTCGGATTGTTACCTACCAAAGGAATTCCTCTACCTTTTATTAGTTATGGGGGTAGCTCACTGATTCTTTGTATGTTCATGATTGGAGTACTGATAAACATATCTAATAGTAAAGAGCAAAAACCAAACTAGGATGCCATCTATTCCAAAGCGAATTCGCATTTTGATTGCAGGAGGAGGTACCGGTGGACACCTGTTTCCAGGAATGTCGATTGCTGAAGAATTCCAGGTAAAAAGGAGTTGCGATATTCGATTTGTGGGTACAATCAGAGGTATCGAATCCAAAATAATTCCTGAAAGCGAGTTTTCTCTCTACACACTCCCTATTTCTGGACTGTATCGAGTTGGCTTTATTAAGAAGCTGAAAACACTACTAAAAATTCCACTTGCTCTACTCAAATCATTCTGGATTTTAGCTACATTTCGACCCCATCTCGTCATTGGAATTGGGGGGTATGCATCAGGACCTATGCTTGCGCTGGCAATTCTTTTAAGAAAGAAAACCCTCCTTCAGGAGCAAAACGCTTATCCCGGGATGACAAATCGTATACTGGGTAAGTATGTGCCACTTTCATTTGTACCTTTTTCAGGCCTTGAAAAGATCTTCAAAAATCCGATTGTCGTTGGGAATCCGATTCGAAAAGCAATTAAATCGGCATCTCAGCAACCTTATCATCGAAAACCCGATTGTTTCATAATAACAATCATCGGAGGCAGTCAGGGCGCACGAATCCTCAATAAAACCATCGTTGAACTCCTCCCTCAACTTTCAAATTCCAATCAAAAATTTAAAATAATCCATCAAACAGGGAAATTGGATTATGATTGGGTATTCGCTGAATATCAGAAATTTCCCCATATTAATGTAACCGTTCAGCCTTTTTTTGAGGATATTGAGCAGGTGTATCAGCAGACCCATCTATTAATTTGCCGGGCGGGATCTATGGTCAACGAAATCATCGCAATGGGTCGTGCCAGTATTTTGATTCCGATTTCCAATTCCAGCGGTGATCATCAAAGAGAAAACGCCAGAAAAATGCAAAATGCCGGAGCTGCCATTATGATCGAGGAAAACCAGCTTTCAGCAAAAGGCCTGTTTTCTTCCATCCATAACTTGATGTCAGAACCCGAAGCTACTGAATTAATGGAAAAAAATGCAAAGGAATTATATCAGGGAGATTCAGCGGCGGAGATAGTCAATAAAACCCTGGAGTTTTATCAACTATAATTCTATTTTAGCGATAAATGCCTAATAATCTTGAATATATAGGCATACTCGTACTTCTTCAGCAAATCGACGCAATGTTCATGTTACGTATCACCAATTTGTGACCACATCCAAGCAATTTAATAGACTTGAAGCACCCCCTGAATCCATCATCTGTGCTCTCCTTGAATCATTCAAGGTTTCAATGAAAGTTTAGAGAAGTACTGTAAAAATATCTATTCCGCTTTTTTATCGGCGGCTTCTGTTTTCACAGCAGGTGCTTGTTCTGTGGTCTGACTCTGTTGCTGAGATACTTTTTCAATAACCGACGATTTAGCATTATTCGAAGTATCGTAGGTCAGTAAAAATGAAGTCAACATAAAAGTGATTGCCATCCCGGCGGTAAACTTTCCCATAAACGTTGCCTGACCACGAGATACCTGGCTTTGTCCTGCACTTCCAAATACAGCCCCTGCTTCAGCTCCCCTTCCGACCTGAAGAAGAACGATAAATATAATAACAATACAAACAATGACATGAAAAACAATTAGCGGTGTATTCATTTTTTCCTATTAATTAAAATGCTGCAATAATATCAACAAAGTCATCTGCTTTTAAACTGGCGCCACCGACAAGCAGACCGTCTATATCGGTTTGTGCTAAAAGGTCAGCAGCATTAGACGGTTTTGCGCTTCCCCCGTATAAAATACTGGTTGCATTTGCCACAATATCACCTGCAAGATTTTGGATTTGGCGGCGAATAAATTGGTGCACTTCGTTAGCCTGATCCGCTGTTGCAGTTTTTCCAGTTCCTATTGCCCACACCGGTTCATATGCCCAAACCAGTTTTGGCCATCCTTCTTTAGAAATCTGATCAAAAACGATTTTAACCTGATTTTCAATGACGGAAAGAAATTTTCCAGACTCTCTCTCTGCCAGTGACTCACCAACACAAATAACCGGTGTAATACCCATAGACAGGTAAGTTTCTGCTTTCTGACCGACAATTTCATCGGTTTCACCATACAGGCTTCTTCGTTCAGAATGTCCTGCTAAACAATAACTGCATCCTAAGGTTTTTAACAAGTCTGCAGATGTTTCACCTGTGTACGCACCTGAAAGAGCAGAAGATGCATTTTGAGCACCCAACTGGATTGCTGAATCAATTGTCCAGTCTATTGCCAGCGGCAATAGGCCCGTTTGGGGAAATATAACCACTTCCAGATTTTCTTTACTCTCAATTCTCTCTTTTAACTCGCTGACCAACTCTTCACCCTGAAGTGGCAGCAGGTTCATCTTCCAGTTTCCAGCTATTATAACTTTTCGCGCCATTTTAACCTCGTTCTGCGAGTGCTTCAATACCGGGAAGAAGCTTTCCTTCAAGAAATTCCAGTGAGGCTCCACCCCCTGTAGAAATATGAGACATCTTGTTTGCCTTACCTACCTGGTTGACTGCGGCAACTGAATCTCCGCCACCTACGACAGTGATCGCATCCATTTCTGATATTCCCTCAGCGATACTGAATGTACCTGTTTGGAAATGATTCATTTCAAACACACCCATCGGACCATTCCAAAAAATGGTTTTCGCACTTTTTAGTGTTGAAATATAAGACTTAATTGTTTCAGGACCAATATCTAACCCCATAAAACCTTCAGGAATATTTTCCTCTACAATTTTGAAATCAACTTCATTACTAAACTCCGGAGCAACAATATGATCCATGGGCAAATGTATTCGTTTGCCATTCCTATCTGCCTTTTTAAAAATATCTTCGACCAACCCCAGATTCCCTTCGTCCAAAATAGATGTCCCAATACTGTATCCTTTTACCTTAAGAAACGAATATGCCATTCCCCCACCAATCAGAATATCATCCGTTAAATCCAGTAAATTTGAAATGACATGTATTTTGTCCTTTACTTTTGCACCTCCAATAATTGCACAAAAAGGTTTTTGGGGATTCTGAATCAAATTTTCCAGATATTCCAGCTCATTTCTAATCAGAAAACCACATGCTGATTCATTGAAATATTTGGTTACCCCAACATTGGAAGCGTGCGCTCGATGGGCAGTTCCAAAAGCATCGTTTACGTATATATCGGCCAGTGAAGCCAATTCTTTGGCAAACTGATCACCGTTCTTTTCTTCTTCAGGATAAAACCGAAGATTCTCCATCAACAAACAATCACCGTTATTCAAACAATCGATTGCTGATTGCGCAATAGGCCCCAACAACGCAGGAGAAAAAAGTACCTGCCGTGAAAGAACACTTCCCAAAACTTCTGCAACAGGTCTCAAAGACAACCTGTCATTAGGCTTTCCTTTGGGGCGTCCCAGATGAGAAATCAAAATCAGTCGTGCACCTTTTTTAATCAAATATTTGATTGTCGGTAGAGCAGATACAATTCTATTCTGATCTGTCACTCGCTGATTGTCATCCAATGGGACATTAAAATCCACCCTGAGAAGGACTTTTTTCCCTTTTACATCAAGATCTTCAATAGACAATCGACTCATATAAATAAACCCACATCACAAAAAACAAAGTCTAACATTGGTAATTTCACTGACAAGTAAGACTTATTTTTTTCTTTTTATTGTTACCTTGTCAAGAAATATGGCAGTATTACGCAATCATTCAATATCTGTCTGTCCTGAAAGATATTGAAGTTAAAAACCAAATAATATGAACAAAAAAGATCATTTAAAAATCATAACGTTTGTTGGATTCAAAATCAAATTTATTTATATGTATTCAACCATCTAAAACAACCTTTAAATGAAAATCAAAAGATCTTTGACAACAGATTCCCGAAAGACCTTAAATCTAAGTTTATTTCTACGTTAAAATACCCTTTTTATCAATGGCTTGGAATCTATGTTTGGAAATTTCATCAAAATAATAGGACGTTTCTGATGTAAAGTTAAGCAGATATTTCCTTAATGCGTCCAATGCAACAATTGCAACATAACGTTGAAACTCTGTTCGTTCCCGTTTAATCAAAAACTTCCTCGTTTCAATCCTATCTCTGTCTCCCCAAGCGACAAAAACAGTCCCAACGGGCTTTTCCTCTGTACCGCCAGTAGGCCCTGCAATCCCTGTAATTGCAACTCCAAAATCTGCTTGTGTAACTAAAAATAACCCTTCAACCATTTTGACTGCCACTTCCTGACTAACGGCACCATACGTTTCTATAAACTGTTCAGGAATTTTTAACTGATTCACTTTGGATTCATTGGCATAAGTTACCAAACCAGCCTCAAATACTGCGGAAGCACCTGATATAGATGTTATTTGAGAAGCGACCAGCCCTCCGGTACATGATTCAGCCAAAGCCAGTTTACCACCGCGTTTTTGCAAAATATCAATGATCATTCTAGGCAAAGACTTAGATGCTAGTAACAGAGATTCAGAAAAATAACCTCTGATATTTTTTTCCACCTCTTCCAAAACAGCCAGATCTTTTTCGGATTTTACAGACAATTTAATCTCGACACTTGCCATTCCAGCCCTAAAACCCAACTTTACAACTTTCCAGATATCTGCAGGGATGAAATCTTTGATTATCTGTTGAATCCGGGACTCACCAATACCACCAATCACATGTATTTTTGCGGTAATTTTTTTTTCCTGCGAAAAATATGTTTTTTGAATGTCCGGTAAAATATAATCGGTTAACATCTTCCGCATTTCACGGGGTACTCCCGGTGTAAAATAGAAAACTGTATTTTTTTGCTTTACCTTGTAACCAAACGCAATCCCAACGCCGTTTTCTATCACTTCAGCTGATTCCGGAAGCGTGGACTGTTTTTCAATCTGTTGAATAAATTCAGGATTATCTACTAAAACACCCAATCCATATTTTTGTTTCACTGACTGAAACACATCGGGATGGATTTTAAGCGAATCTCCACAAAACATTGCTGACGCTTCCGCTGACAAATCATCTTCTGTAGCACCCAATCCACCGTTTACAATGACGACATCATTATCACTTGAAAGATATGTTAAGGCTTCGACCAGCAGACTCAGATTATCTCCAACAATGAGTTTTTTCTGCACTTCAATCCCAATATCTGCTAACTCTTTTGCCATAAAATCAGAATTCGTATCTGCAATGTCTCCAGATAACAACTCGTCACCAGTTAGCAACAAACTGAGCTTGAGTTTTTTATATTTTTCCAAAAATTTACCGAATATCAATTAATTACATTTACCCATAGAATTAGTAATTTAATTTAGTTCACTTTCCAATAAAGAATGAATTAAATAAGAAACTAATAAAATATTAATGCGCGAAAATATTTCTTATGTTATGATAACATAATTGTAAATGAAATCACCTTAGTCGGTTTCCCTACATATAGATCAATAAATTGAAATATAGTTCTGGACTTATAGGTTTCTTTTTATTATTTTGAAAGGTTTCAGGTGAAATTTCTGATTCCTAAACATAAAATTGTCAGCACTCCCCATTCTACAGTGAATTAATCCAATGAAAGATTTAAATAAAATTCGAAATATTGGTATTTCTGCTCATATTGACAGCGGAAAAACCACCCTCACAGAAAGAGTCCTCTATTACACCGGCGTAATTCATAAAATGGAGGAGGTTCGCGGAACCGGTTCCGGTGCTACAATGGACCACATGGAACTGGAAAAGGAAAAGGGGATTACCATTACATCGGCTGCGACAACCGTTTACTGGAAGGAAAACGAGATTAACATCATCGACACTCCAGGACACGTAGACTTTACCGTAGAAGTTGAAAGATCTCTCCGGGTTTTAGATAGCGCAATTTTGATTTTATGCGCAGTCGCAGGAGTCCAATCTCAATCCATTACTGTTGATCGGCAGATGAAGCGATACAAGGTCCCCCGAATTGTATTTATCAATAAAATGGATCGTATCGGCTCAGACCCATTCAAGGCTATTGCAGATCTGCGGGAAAAATTGGGACATAATGCAGTTGCAATGCAAATTCCAATCGGTGCTGAACAGGATTTTATCGGAGTCGTCGACCTGATCACAATGAAAGCCCTTTATAACGAAGGGAGTAAGGGTGAAGATATCGTTGAAAAAGAGATTCCTGATGAGCTATTAGAATTCGCAAAGGAAAAAAGAGAAGAGATGTTAGAAGCGGTCTCCATGTTTGATGATCAAATGATGGAAGATATATTGGACGAAAAAGAGATTGATGAAGAAAGCATTAGAAAAGCAGTATGGAAAGGGGTCAACAGCCTTGATTTGACGCCCGTTTATATGGGGTCCGCTTTTAAAAACAAAGTGGTACAACCTCTTCTGGATGCAATTTGTGAATATATGCCATCGCCAATTACAGCAGAACCAATGACGGCCACAAATCTGACCACAAATGATACGGTAGTATTAAAACCAGATAGTGAAGAACCCTTTGTTTGCATGGCATTTAAAATCACTGATGAGAAATTTGGCCAGTTGACATATATCCGCATATATCAAGGAACCATTAAGAAGGGAATGAACATATACAACACCCGAACGGGAAACAAAATTCGTGTTGGCCGACTAGTTCGTATGCATTCTGATGACAGGGTAAATATTGAATCAGCAGGACCAGGTGATATTATTGCTCTAGTAGGTGTTGACTGTGCTTCCGGTGATACTTTCTGTGGTGATAAATTGAATATCACCCTTGAATCAATGTATATTGCCCAACCAGTAATTTCCCTGGCTATTACCTGTACTGATAACAGTGCAAGCAGCAGAATGTCCAAGGCACTGTCTCGATTTTTAAAAGAAGATCCGACTTTTCATGTAAAAACCGACGAAGAGTCAGGTGAAACTATTATTTCAGGAATGGGAGAATTACATCTTGAAATATATATCGAACGGATGATGAGAGAATATGAAGTCCCCATTGTCGTCGGAGCACCTCAGGTCAATTATCGTGAATCAATTTCAAGACCCGCATCATTTGATCACACCCATAAAAAACAGACGGGTGGATCAGGTCAATATGCATGTGTAATCGGAGAAATTGAACCCATTGACTTTGATGATCCTGATGCTGAAGATTTTCAATTCGTCAATCTGGTTAAAGGAGGTAATATACCTTCAGAATATATCAAGGCCTGTGCAGCCGGATTTAAAGATATAATGGCCAAAGGACCACTGGCAGCTTTTCCTATGGTTGGCTTGAAAGTAAATCTTATTGACGGTAAATATCATGACGTAGACTCCAGTGACATGGCATTTCGTATATGTTCAAGACAGGCGGTTAAGGAAGCAATCAAACATGCTTCACCAAGCCTGCTAGAGCCGATGATGAAAGTTGAGGTGGAAACACCATCAGAATTTCAAGGGTCTGTCATCGGAGATTTGAGTTCGAGACGAGGCGTTATTGGCGGTACAATGGTGAGAGAAGATATCACTGTGATCACCGTAACAGTTCCTCTTTCAGAAATGTTCGGTTATTCAACAGTACTTAGATCAGCCACTCAGGGAAAAGCGACATATACCATGGAGCTTGACAACTATGCCGTATGCCCCCGGAAAATTCAGGAAGAGATTATTGCTGCACGTAAAGAAAAACTGGAAGAGTCCTCATAGTCTGTTGTTTTTCAATAAATACAACAGACGTTTTAAAGGATTATTGGAGATACTGAAGCAGTCCATGCCACAGGTCCTCATCAACCGAATCGACAAACATACAACCGATTCGGTACCTGTTTTCATCATTTTCAGTAAACTCAGAACGTTCTAATTCGTGCACTCCCCGAACTTCCATTTCCAGCTCCATCAATACCATATTCGGATTTGATGGATCAGCAATCCCACTGCTGATATTTTGACCGACCTTAAACGGCTGGTCAGTTATAAAACTGAGGCCGCCCTGAGAATAATCATTCAAAGGAAATTTAAAACGACCTTCCGGATTGATAATCGTAATATTTCCTGATGCTTTTACTCTTTCAAATTCCCTGATCGATTTATAGTAATCTTCATCGGCCTCTTTCAGTTCACTGCTCTCCAACGAATCTTCATTTTCAGCTACCGCCGCAGTACTAAATTCACTATCAACGATAAACGTCAGCAATACTTCAGATTCCTCAGGAAGCTGATGGGGTATTTTGTGTAACAGGACAATTTTCCCGTCTTTATAAACTCCTTGCAAACTAAGCATAGACCTCTATTATTCCAGTAGATTGAATCAAGCCCATTTGGATTTTTTTCACTAGGGACCAAAACCGTTTATACCAAATATGATTGAGATAAAAAATACAATTCGTTTTTTTTTGAGAAAATTCTAATTTTAATCAACCAAAGTCCTTTATGACTCTTTAAATTCATTACCTAGCCCAGATAAACGTGTAAGGTACTAAAAGAAATAACCTGCGTTCAGGAATATCCCTTGGTAACCACCGTTTACACTATAACTATTGATTGAAACAGCTGCATTTTTATAATGCATTGCCGCATCAAAAAATACTTGCTCTGATAATGCATACCGCACAGAACCGGTCGCGGCAATTCCAATTGAACTCCCACTACCTAATCCATCCTGTTTCGTCATATAGTATCCAGGACCAAAAGCACCAATCAAAGAGAAACCCGGTCTGATTTTATAAACCCATATCCGTTCAGCACAAAGTATCTGCGATTTAATATCACCACCCGCACCTGTATATTTATAAGACGTATCGGTAAATGAAAACCGCCATAATGTTTTTGTCTCATAAGCCAGAGATATAGGTAGGCGATTTTCCTCCATATTAGGTTGTCCCGGAGTTGAATTCAGCCCAAATCCACCGTAAAACTGATCGGCATTCGCTGACAATGAAAACAGCATGCTGATAAAAAGCAATAATATCCAATTTTGAATTTTCATCCTTTATTTTCCTTTTGTAATATCTTAATTCGAATCAATATAATTGTCTTTCAAAACAAACACTATCAATACTATAAAATTACACGTTTATCTTTTTTTCAGTTAAAAATTTATTATCTAACCCTGATAAACAGGATAAGTACCTTAAAAGCATTTTCTGCCAAGCCCCTTCAGGATAAGTTCCTTAACAAATTACTTCCTGCTGAAAAA
>Ga0307989_1000378_pt1 | contig 29887 bp, 25 predicted proteins | sample EllFjometagen185_FD_203164 | JGI IMG/M metagenome (GOLD analysis project Ga0307989, IMG submission 203164) | Marine microbial communities from Ellis Fjord, Antarctic Ocean - #185 | ecosystem: Environmental > Aquatic > Marine > Unclassified | place: Southern Ocean | collected 2014-10-08 | reverse complement strand
TACAAATGTCATATCTAAAGGTAAAGTGTTTAGTATAGCATTAATTTCATTGGGAAGTAGTGAACCAGCATCGAACTTAACTGCACCTTCTTGGAAAACTTCGCTTAAAGGTAGATCGTTATCACCATTAAAATCTTCCATTTTGATATCCCAGTCAGATTGAGGTTCTATTAAGCAAAGACCAAATTCTTTTTGAGCTTTAGCAATTTGATACCATTCCACAATTTTGAAAGTAGTATTCATTAATGGTGTCAATATATTAGCTTCTTTAAAAATCATTTCTGAAGTTTTTAAAGCTGTTGCTTCAGCTAATTCAACTAATTTTTTCACATCAAATGTGTCTTGACTAAGAATAGATAGAACTTCTTTAATTTCAGCTCTTATTTCATTATCAATACCCCACATTACTTTCGGTGGAGCAGTTATATCATATTTTTCTAACATAGGAAATAGTACATTTTCTTTTCTTGAATAGTGAATATCAATTTTTGATAACCTTTCAAAACCTATTCTTAACATTAAAACTGCAGTATTATCTATACCATTTTTTAAAGTATCAATGAAAGGTTTTATTTCATCATCAATCACTTCTTGAAGTTTTTCATTTTCTAATGTGAATATATGAACTGGATGTCCTTTGATTTGTGCATTTTCTGTTGGCGCATGGATATCATTAATTGAACCATCAAAGACACTAGCATGAACATCACATAACTTTTGAACCTCCTCAATTGGAAGACCTTCAGCTACTAATTCTTGTTCCATTTGTGATATTTCAGTGGTAGTGACACCACCAAATTCTGTTTGGAATCTTTCTTTTACATCATCAACAGTAGCTCCGTTATGTAATTCCTTAATTAAATCTTTAAGTTTACCTCTTCTAATACTGTCATTATTAATAAATTCGCTCATAATATTACTCCTTTACAATAAAATTATTTTTTTCAAATTCTTGTTTAATTTTGTTGATATCAATACTTTTAAATCTTGCACCTTTTTCAAGTGTCATTATACGACCCACTGTATTAATTGTTTTCTTGTTAGTCATTCCTTCAAAACCTAAATCTTCCATTATTTTCACAACTTCTGAATGCTTTTTAACTAAGCTATAAATTGGTTCGCTTAAAGAAATTATTTTAGTCATATAATCACCTACCATAAATATAATATAGTAAGTGATCATATAACACATTAATAGCACTCATATTTATAATTAAGAGAAGTTTCTTAATTGTAATATTCAATTTGTTGACGTAATGGTATTTTCAAATATACATATAGGGTGGGCAGTAAAAATAACATATTAAAAAAAGCCTCTATTTACAGATAAACTACATAATATAGTAAATCAAAATAAAGGCTAGTCAGTTTATTTAGACTAATCTACGAAGCAACTACCACCAATAAACTCACGTAATAATGAGTTGCAGGGTACGTTAGAATCATCGATATCAACAAAATATTTTAAAAACTTAATAAGTCTATTTGCTGTCATAAAATATTCTGAATCATTTGGTATTTCTTTTAGTGTAGGAAGGGCATATTTTTTAAGAACACATAATTCATATTGAAGACCTGAATTATAGACATAATTAGCTTGTTCTTGATGAGGATAAATCCATTTGAATTCACCTTCGCGAACTGAGTCCCACATACCGATAGTTCTTAGTGCAGGTGCGTTTCTAAATTGCTTGTCTCGAACTATTCTTCTAAGTAATCTTAAGTTTGTAATACTTATTGGATTATGATCATCTAAGTTCATTTGTATTTGAGGACTAATGAATATTCTAAAAACATTTTCTTTAGGAATCAATTTTGTCAATTCATTGTTTAATGCATGAATTCCTTCGATAATTATTGGGTTATCACTAGATACTTTTAGTTTCTTATAACCACCTCGCTCTTTTGTAGCGAAATCAAAGAATGGAATATCAACTTCTTTACCAGCGATTAAATCAACCATATTTTTGCTGAATAAATCTATATCTAATGTATTTAGATGCTCTAGATCAACATTTCCATTTTTATCTACAGGAATGTCGCCCCTATTTAAATAGTAATCATCAAGCGAAATAGTAACAGGTTTTAAACCTCGTGTCATAAGTTCGATTCTTAGTCTGTTTGAGAATGTAGTTTTTCCTGAAGAACTTGGTCCAGCTATTGCAATTAAACGAATGTTTTCACTATCTCGTTTAACAATATCTCCGATTTCAGTTAACATTGCATTATGTTTTGCTTCACACATATGAACAAACTCGATAACGCTATTATTTTCAAAGTGTCTATTTAAATCCGCAATACTAGATGCTTCAACTACATCCGCCCAAATACTTGCTTTTCGTAGAGCATCAACATATTTAGGTGCATCAACAAACCTAGGTATTTTTGTTCCTTCTTCAGCTCTTGGATATTGAATAATAAATCCTATATCATAAGATCTAAGTCTATATTTTGATAAGTATCCAGTAGAAGGAACCATATAACCATACATATAGTTTTGGTAACCGTCACATCGATAAAAATGTACAGTAGATTCTGGTCTATATTCTAAGATATCAATTCTGTCTTGATAATCTTCTTTACTATAAAAATCAAGTGCTTCTTTAGACGAAACAGTAGTTCTTTCAAAAGGAAGATCTAATGTAATTAATCTTTCCATTTCTTTCTCTATATTTTCTAAAATTTCTCCCATATCTAAACCTTCTTTATTTGTTATATAACAAAAGATAGATCTTGAAAGACTATATTTGAATCTAATCTTATAATCAGGATAGATATTTTTAAATGCCATAGCAATTAAAAACCTTAAACTAATTTCATAAATTAGTACAGCTTCTCTATTTGATAATGTTAAAAATTCTACATCTGCATCATAATCAAACTTATATGATAACTCACGTAAACGATGATTAACTTTTGCCATTGGAAACTCAAAATCATCATCTTTAATTAGATCTCTAACTCTTATTGCAGATTCAAAGACTAACTCCTTATTATTTGTTTTTATTGTAAACATAATATCACCTCTAAATTTTTGGAGTGTATAATTATTGTATCAAATATTCCACTAAAAGTGAAACATTTAATTTTATTATAAAACTATTAACAAGTAAAGAAATTTCAGTAAACAAATCTTAATAATTACAAATGACGATATTATTAAAATTAAAAAATAATTGTTTAGAAAAATGTATCAACACAATATAATTTTTTGTGTCTAATTATATTAATATAGAATAACAATTGATTTTTAATTAAAAAAGTTATAAAATATTATTGATAAAATATATTTTTTAGGAGGACATAATAATGAGAAAGTTTTTCACGTCGGAATCAGTAACAGAAGGACATCCAGATAAAATATGCGATCAAATTAGTGATGCAGTCTTAGATGCAATTCTAAGTAGAGATAAAAACGCAAGAGTAGCATGCGAAACATGTGTTACTACAGGTTTAGTATTAGTTGCAGGTGAAATAACAACTACAACGTATGTTGATATCCAAAAAATAGTAAGAGATACAGTTAAAGAAATTGGTTATGACCGTGGTAAATATGGTTTTGATGCTGATAATTGTGCTGTTTTAGTTGCAATAGATCCACAATCACCAGATATTGCTCAAGGAGTGAATGAAGGTGAAGGAGAATTTTTAAGTCAAGGTGCTGGAGATCAAGGTATTATGTTTGGTTTCGCCACTGATGAAACAGAAGAATATATGCCAATCGCAATTGTGTTAGCGCATAAATTAGCTAAGCAATTATCAGAAGTTAGAAAAAATGGGTTATTAGCTTACCTAAGACCGGATGGTAAAACACAAGTTACCGTCGAGTTTGATGAACAAGATAAGCCTATAAGAGTTGAAGCAATAGTAGTTTCAAGTCAACATAGTGAAAAAATAACTCAATTGCAACTAAAAGAAGATATCAAAAAATATGTTATTGATTATATTATACCTAATGAATTAATAGATGATGAGACCAAAATTTTTATTAACCCAACAGGAAAATTTATTGTTGGAGGTCCACATGGAGATGCTGGAGTTACAGGTAGAAAAATTATCGTAGATACTTATGGGGGTTATAGCCGTCACGGTGGTGGTGCTTTTAGTGGTAAAGATCCTTCGAAAGTAGATAGAAGTGCAGCATATGCTGCTAGATACGTTGCGAAAAATATTGTTGCAGCTGGATTAACTTCTAAATGTGAAATACAGTTGTCATATGCAATTGGAGTAAGTGAACCAACCAGTATTAGGGTTGATACTTTTGGAACAGCAAATGTAAGTGAAGAAGTAATTGTAAAAGCAATTGAAGATAACTTTGATTTAACACCGAAAGGGATTATTGATGCTCTTGATTTAAAAAGACCGATTTATAGACAAACTGCTGCCTATGGACATTTTGGCAGAACTGATATAGACCTTCCGTGGGAACAACTTGATAAAGTTGGAGACTTGAAACAATATTTACTAAAATAAAAACAAAAAGAGACACACTCTAACTAAATATTAAAAAGAGTGTTTTCTCTTTTTTTATCTAAAACGTTTAAGAAAACTCCCTCTTCAAGCAAAATAAAGTTAAGATAGGAAAGATATTTATGAATAGAAATCTAGCTCGCATAATTCTAACATCCGCGGGACTTATTTGGGGTTTAGGGTTCATTGCTAATAAATATATATTAGATAATGGATGGAATGATTCACAATTACTATTTGTGCGTTTTTTAGCTGCGACTATAATTATTTTTTCTATATATTATAAGAGAATTATTAAATCTAACTTATATGTGATAAAAAACGGATTATTCTTGGGTGTTTTCCTATATTTAGCATTTTTCTTTCAAACATGGGGGCTAGTTCATACTAATCCATCGAATAATGCACTTATTACAGCCGGTTACATCGTTTTAATGCCGATCATCATATATGTATTCGAAAGAACTACAATTCCTAAAAAGACAATTATGGCTGGTGCTATCACTTTAGTTGGTATTAGTTTAATAACAGTTGATTTTCATGAACTAACAATTTCGTTTGGGGACACACTAACGTTTATTGGTGCTTTCTTTTATGCATTACACATTTACTTTTTAGGTAAACTTGCTAAAAAAGTTGATTTATTTGTATTAATGGCTTTTCAATTATTGATATTTAGTTTTTTTGCAACTATTATGATGTTGTTTAGAGGAGGATTGCCAACTGTAGATTTCTCATCTTTCGATAGTTATAAACTATTAATATTTGCAATCATTCTTGGTTTCTTTGCAAGTTTTGTTGCATTCTTATTTCAAAGTATTGGACAAAAGTACACAAATGCAGCAGAAACGGCAATACTAATATCAACAGAAAGTTTATTTGGACCAATTTTTGCAATACTCTTCTATAAAGACCCATTTAATTTATTTGTTCTATTTGGGATTATATTTGTTTTCTTGGGAATAATTTTAAGTGAAGTAAATTTTATAACAACATTTTTTTCTAAGAAGGTGAAGGGATGAGTCTTAAACATTTTCTGTTGTTGTTACTAATATCAGCAATTTGGGGTGGATCATTTATATTTATGAAAGAACTATCTCCTGTTTTCGGACCGATTTTGACAGCAAGTTTTAGATTACTAAGTGCTTCAGTTTTTTTGTTTATTATTTATTATTTTCAAGGCTATAAAATTAATTGGAAAAAGAACTACAAGCTATTCCTTATACTAGGGATAGGTAATTCAGCAATTCCATTTAGTTTATATGCTTATGCATCACTATTTATATCACCATCTACAAGTGTGATATTAAATTCTACAGCTCCAATGTTTGGAGCAATATTTGGATATTTAATCGTTAAAGAAAGTTTTAGCTTTAAAAAGATTTTCGGATTAGTATTTGGAACTATAGGAGTAGGGGTGATAACAAGTCTTACCTATGTGGATGGAACATTAGAATTATATTTAGCTATCATTAGTTGTATTATTGCAGCTTCGTTTTATGGACTTAGTGGTGTTATTGCTAAAAGATATGCCTCACATATAGAAACTAAGGAACTGACACTGGGTTCTATAACCTTTGCAGGAATAGTATTACTTCCATTAGTTGTTTTTTCTCCTGTTACTGGAACAATTACTTTCAACTTAGTTTTAATGATTATAGTATTTGGCATACTATGTACTGCAATTGCGTATCTGATATATTATTATTTGCTAAAAGAAATAGGCGCTGTTAAAGCTTTGACAGTTACATATTTAATGCCAGCATTCGGAATCTTTTGGTCATATATTTTTTATTCAGAAAAACTATCATATAATACAGTATTGGGGTTAGCTTTAATTAGTATAGGAATATTTTTAGTATCAAGCAGAAGCTCGTTTTTTTGGGAAAAAGATATGTAAACCAATGAAAACTCGAATGAAAACCAATCATTCATGATATATTCAGTAATTATTCAATCAAAAAATATTTCTATCAAAACGGCTTAATTAAGATAGATAGTTAGAAATTCTAACTTTTTTTTTACATTTTATTGCATTTTTATACTTATGAAAGCATTTTCATCAAATATAAGCGTGAAAAACATGAAAAAAGGTTGCATACTTTAGTTTGGTATAGTATGCTGTTTATAAAATATAAATTTGGAGGAGAGTAAACATGAAAAAAGTATTATTATTAGCATTAACAGTATCAACGGCATTTTTATTAAGTGCTTGCGGAAGTGATGATGGAGTTGTTAAGTTTGGAGTTATTGGTCCACTAACAGGTGATTATTCATTATATGGTACATCAGTTGAAAATGGAGCTAAACTTGCAGCTGCAGAAATTAATGAAGCTGACGGAGTTTTAGGAATGGATTTAGAAATTATTGCTTATGATAGTAAAGGGGATCCAACTGAAGGTGTAAATGCATATAACCGTCTAAGTCAACAAGACGAAATTGATGCATTAATTGGTGGTACTTTTAGTGGAGTTACTTTAGCTCTTAAAGATTTAGCAATCGCAGATAATATGCCGGTGTTAACACCAACTGCAACTCACGTTGATGTAACACTAGATGCACCAAATGTTTTTAGAGCAGCATATACGGATAGTTATCAAGGTAAAGTTGCTGCTGTCTTTGCAAAAGAATCAAGTGATATTTTAGCTACTAAAGCTGCTGTCTTATATAATTCAGGAGATGCTTATAGTGAAGGACTTGCTACAGCATTTAAAGCTGAGTTTGAAGCTGGTGGTGGAACAGTTACTGAATATACTTTTAGTGCAACAGACGATGATTTCTCTGCAGTTCTTGCAAATATCTCTGCATCAGATGCAGAAGTAATATTCTTGCCAGCATATGTAGCTGAAGTAGGAGCAATTCTAACTCAAGCATTCAATATGGGGATGGATATACCATTTGTAGGTGGAGACGGATGGGATGGAATTGAAGCAGATTATTCTGAAGCTGTTGAAGGACATTACTTCGGGAACCATTATGCAAAATCAGATCCTGCAGAAGTAGTATCAAATTTCGTTACTAATTATACAGAAGAATTTGGAGAATCACCAACTGCGCTTGCTGCATTAGCTTATGATGCTGTTTACGCAATGGCTGCTGCATTTGAAGATGCAGGAAGTACTGATTCAGATGACGTAATTGCTGCATTAGCAGGATTAGATTTTCAAAACGCTGTTACAGGATCAATAAAATTTGATTCAAACGGAGATCCAATTAAAGCAGTTACAATAATTCAAGTAATTGATGGGATACATGTAGTAGTAGATAAAGTAGAAAGCGAATAATAAATTTATAATAACTGATAGGGAAGTTAATTCTTCCCTATCAATTAATTAAATATGTGTTGAGGTGTGAAAAATGAGCGAAGAAGTTGAATTATTTATTAGACAGGTTATAAACAGTTTAAACACAGGGAGTATTTATGCTTTAGTAGCTATTGGGTATACTATGGTTTATGGTATTATTAGATTAATAAATTTTGCACATGGTGAAATAATGATGTTTGGAGCTTACTTTGCGTTTTTAATCGCAACTACGCTTCCATTAAATTTGCCATTTTTTGTTATAGTTATTATTTCAATGTTAATAGCTGCGTTAATGGGAGTGTTTACAGAAAAAATCGCTTATAAGAAATTAAGAACAGCACCACGGATATCGGCATTAATTACTGCTATCGGTATGAGTTTGTTTTTACAGAATTTTGCACAGTTGTTATTTGGAGCTAGTCCTAAGGTAATGCCCAGATTTATTTCAAACGAACCAATCATGTTTGGAGATATTGCCGTAGCACAAGTTACTATATATACAATTTCAATGTCTATTGGGATAATGATTTTATTAACTCTCTTTATTAAGAGAACAAAACCAGGAAAAGCTATGAGAGCAGTATCTCAAGATAAAGAAGCTGCAATGCTAATGGGGATTAACATAAACAGAGTTATATCTTTAACATTCGCTATTGGTAGTGCGTTAGGGGCTTTAGGAGGAATATTTTACTCTATAGCCTATAGCCAAGTTTATCCGACTTTAGGAGTAATGCCAGGTTTAAAAGCATTTATCGCTGCTGTATTTGGTGGGATAGGTAACATTGGTGGAGCTGTGCTAGGTGGATATACTATTGGGTTTATTGAAACAATGACAAAAGGGTATATATCAAGTAGATGGGCAGATGCAATTGTATTCAGTGTCCTGATATTAGTATTATTATTTAAACCTTCGGGAATCCTTGGGAAAAACGTAAAGGAGAAGGTGTAATATGGGAATTTTAGAAAAACTAAATATAAATAAAAAAAGTACTGCTAAAGTTTACAAAAAAATATCTGCAAGTAGCATAGTTGTAAATCTTATCGTTGTTACTATTATATTTTTATTATTGAATACAATGATTAACCTTGAAATTCTTAATAGATACTACTCAACAATATTAATTTTAGTTCTAATAGCAATTGTTATGTCAACAAGTTTGAATATAGCAACTGGATTCTTAGGGCAATTAGTTTTAGGACATGCTGGATTTATGGCAATTGGAGCATACACTGCAGCATTGTTAGGTATATATTTAGATGACACTATGGTAAATGGATTTTTATTCCTCTCGAGAGATCTTACTATATTTCTTCTTGCAGCATCAGCTGCAATGGTTACAACAAGTATAGCAGGGGTTTTAGTTGGTACACCAGCTTTACGATTAAGAGGAGATTATTTAGGTATTATGACTCTTGGGTTTGGTGAAATTGTTCGTATAGTATTTACTAACGTTGAATTTACTAATGGAGCTCAAGGGCTTACTGGTATACCAAGAATAATGACTTTTCCAATAGCATTTTGGACTACTACTTTGATTGTATTGATTATTTACTTATTTATGAATTCAAGACATGGTAGAGCAATTCTATCAATAAGAGAAGACGAGATAGCTAGTGAAAGTGTTGGTATAAACATTACAAAATATAAAATTATGGGACTAGTGTTAGCTGCTGCATTTGGCGGAGTTGGTGGGGCAATATTTGCTTTTCAAGGCGGATTCTTAGCTCCAATCTCATTTGGATTTATTAAATCAATTGAAATATTTGTAATAGTAGTACTTGGTGGAATGGGAAGTATTAGTGGGGCTATAATTGCCGCAATATTCTTAACGTTTTTGCCAGAAGTATTACGAGATTTTGAACAATACAGATTATTATTATATTCTGGATTATTAGTTGTTACAATGTTGTTCCGTCCACAAGGACTTATGGGAACAAAAGAGTTAGAGCCAAAAAGATATATTAAGAATGTTGTTACTTTAATTATCAAAATCAAGAATATACTACTTAATCTTATTAAAAGAAATAAAAGTAATTCTTCTAAGACAAAAGGAAGTGATGAATAATGGCTATCCTTGACGTTAAAGATTTAACAATTAGATTTGGTGGACTAACTGCAGTAGAAAATTTCAATATAAAAATTGAAGAAAATGAACTAGTGGGTTTGATTGGACCAAATGGCGCAGGTAAAACTACTATATTCAATATCCTAACTGGTGTATATTTACCTACAGAAGGTTCTGTGCATTTAAACGGAATTAGTACTGTTGGGAAAAAACCAAGTAAAATTGTAATGCTTGGAAGTAGTAGAACATTCCAAAATATTAGATTGTTTAAAAATATGACTGTACTTGATAATATTAAAGTAGCTTACCATAATCAAATGTCATATAAATTTATATCTAGTATTATTAAAAATTCTAAATACAGAAAAGAAGAAGCGAAAGCTGATTCTGTAGCAATGAATTTGTTGAAGGTATTTGGACTGGAAACGTATTACAAAGAATTGGCAAAAAACTTGCCATATGGGAAACAAAGAAAATTAGAAATTGCACGTGCAATTGCAACAAATCCAACACTTTTATTATTAGATGAACCAGCAGCAGGAATGAATCCTCAGGAAACAGCAGAACTTATGGAAACAATTAAGTTTGTTAAAAATGAATTTAAAGTTTCAATTCTACTAATTGAACATGATATGAAACTCGTAATGGGTATATGTGAAAGAATAGTAGTAATTGATTATGGAAAAATCATTGCAAAAGGATCACCTCTTGAAATTAGAAAAAATCCAAACGTTATTAAAGCGTATTTAGGAGAATAATATGTTAAATAAAATTTTGAAATTCTTAAAATCATTAATAGCTTCGGAAAAATTTTATGTATCTAATATTAAAAAAAGTGAAAAAACAGGAATGCTTGTAGTTCAAGATTTAAATGTACACTATGGAGCAATTCATGCGATTAAAGGTGTAAGTTTTGAAGTTCAACAAGGAGAGATTATTACATTGATAGGTTCGAATGGAGCAGGTAAGTCTACTATCTTAAAAACTATATCAAACGTGTTAAGAAAATCAGGTGGAGATGTATTCTTCTTAGAAAAAAATCTAGAAACGACTGAACCACATAAAGTTGTAGAAATGGGTATCTCTCATGTTCCAGAAGGAAGAAGAGTTTTCCCACAACTAACAGTATATGAAAACCTTCAAATGGGAGCATATATTAGAAATGATAAATCAGAAATTGAAAAAGATTTGATTATTGTATATAAAAGATTTCCTCGTTTGAAAGAAAGAGAAAATCAATCAGCAGGAACTCTATCAGGTGGAGAGCAACAAATGCTTGCAATGGGTAGAGCATTAATGAGCAGACCAAAAATTTTAATTTTAGATGAACCATCAATGGGGCTTGCTCCATTGTTAGTTGATGAAATATTTAATATTATAACGGATATAAACAAAGCAGGAACTACAATTTTACTTGTTGAGCAAAATGCTAATCGAGCTTTACATGTTTCTCATAGAGGATACGTATTAGAGACTGGTAAAATTATTGCTTCAGGTAAATCATCGGATTTATTAAATGATGAAAAAGTAAAAGAAGCATATTTAAGCGCATAATGACAATGACTAGGAGAAGTAATACTTTAAACTATTTAAAGCGAGTCTAGAAATGGTGAAAGCTAGATATTAAGAAAAGTATGAATAACACCTATGAGTTACTAATTCGAAAAGCATTTGCCTAGTAGAGTTAGTCGGATATAGCCCGTTACCTTACTATTGCTATCGAAAGATAGTGCAAGAGGCTTTTTAAGCAATTTGGGTGGTACCGCGGATATTAACAGTAATTCGTCCCTTTATAGGGATGAATTACTGTTTTTTTTTATACAGAAAGGAGAATTATTATGTGTGGAATTATAGTATCGTCGGGTGGAAAAAAAGAATTATCAAAACTAAAAGAAGGTCATTTAATAACTAAGAAAAGAGGACCAGATTCATCAAGCATTATAATTGAGAATGATAATGTTTTTATGTTTAACAGACTTTCAATTATGGGTCTTACAGAGAATGGAATGCAACCATTTAAATATGAAGGAAATACGTTAGTTGCAAATGCTGAAATATATAACTATAAAGAAATTAAGAAAGAGTTGTCTGACAGATACAATTTTATTTCTGAAAGTGACTGTGAAGTTTTACTACCGTTATATAAAGAACTTGGCATGTCTATGTTTAAATATTTAGATGCTGAATTTGCGATTGTTCTATATGATAAAAATAAGAAAAAACTAATAGCCGCTAGAGATCCCTTGGGGATAAGACCACTTTTTTACGGTTTTATAAAAAAAAGCAACGATATTGTTTTTTCTAGTGAAGTTAAAGGTATTATAGAAAGTGTTGAAAAAGTATTTCCTTTTCCTCCAGGAGAAATGTATGATGGTACAAAATTTATTAAATTTAGTAGTATATGTGAAGTTGAGAAATATAACAATGATTCATTTGAAGAAATACTTAGTAATATAAATATTAAATTAACAAACGCTATTCATAAAAGAATGGAAAGTGATGCTGAAATAGGATACCTATTAAGTGGAGGTCTTGATTCTAGTATTGTATGTTCAGTTGCCCAAAAGGCATCTAAAGAGAAAATAAAGACCTTTAGCGTAGGAATGAAAGATGATGCAATAGACTTAAAGTATGCTAAACAAGTGTCTGCCTATTTGGGAACTGATCATACTGAAGTAATAATTACAAAAGAAGACGTTATTGGTGCGTTAGACGAAGTTGTATATTCACTTGAATCTTTTGATATAACAACTGTTAGAGCTAGCATTGGAATGCATTTAATTAGTAAATATATTAGCGAAAATACAAGCATAAAAGTATTGCTAACCGGAGAAGTAAGTGACGAATTATTTGGTTATAAATATACAGATTTTGCTCCTGGACCTGAAGAATTTCAAAAGGAAGCAGTTAAAAGAGTAAGTGAACTTTATATGTACGATGTCTTAAGAGCTGATAGATGTTTAGCTATTAATAGTTTAGAAGCAAGAGTCCCTTTTGGAGACATTGATTTTGCTAGTTATGTTATGAGAATAAATCCGATATCAAAAATGAATAAGTATAGAGTTGGTAAATTCTTATTAAGAAAAGCGTTTGAAAAAGACTATCTTCCAAAGGATATTTTATACCGTGAAAAAGCAGCTTTTAGTGATGCTGTAGGACATTCTTTAGTAGACTATTTAAAAGAGTATGCAGAAGAAAAATATACTAAAAAGGAATATGAAACTATAGTGAAAAAGTATAAAAATCCAGTTCCTTTCACTAAAGAGTCATTAATGTATAGGGAAATATTTGAAAAATATTATCAAAATCATTCTCATTTAGTAAAAGATTACTGGATGCCTAATAAGGAATGGGATAATTGTGATGTTGATGATCCTAGTGCAAGAGTATTATCCAATTATGGAGAAAGTGGTATTTAGAATGATATTGACAAAAATATTTAAAGATTTATAATAGTTATGTAGGTGAGAGAGAGAGAGAGAATGATGAAAAGAGAAGTTTATGTAAAAAAATTCATCGGTAGAGATGAAGATTTTGTAGTAGGTAGAGGAAATCGTCAAGGAAATGGTGACGGAATGAGAATCAACGAAGGTAGAAGAGAGAATAGAAACAACGCAACTGGAAATGGATATAATCGTGTTGATAAAGGTGTGGGAAATCATTTAAATGGTGGAAGAAGAGACAGTTTTGGACCACATATAGAAGAAGGTTGTAATATTGCCGAAAAAAAGCACCAAAGCTTTAGAAGAAACAGATTTGAAAATAAAGTTAAAACAAAAATGTTTACTTCAAAAAAGGAATTAGTAGAATTTGTTAATAAAGTTGGAGAATTAGGAAACAAAGTTGATATATATAAAATTGAAGAAGAATTGTATAAAGTTGTAGTAGTAGAAAGATACACAGAAGAAATAAAAGAAGAAGTATAGAATAAAATAAAACCACCTACAAAAAAGGAACTATCCAAATAGTTCCTTTTTATTTTATACTAATATATGATTTTTATATTTTTTAAATCTATAACTATAATTTCTTTTTTATCGTAAATATAACTGATTAATAATTCGATTATATCTAATTGAATATCTTGTAAAGTTTTACAGTCTCTGAAAAACAAATGATCTCCACCGCCTGCTGCTCTGTAGTTATTCATAACGATACTATAGTTAGTTTTAGGATCTATTAGTTTATCTTTATAAGTAATATTACTTACTCTATTACCAACTGGCTTTCTTATGTCAATAGTATAATTGATTCCATCATACATATCATATGCATACAACTGAAGTTTAGGAGAATTGAATTTCGGACTGAAAATTGGTAAACCATTTTCAAGTTCAAAAAATTCTGCAGCTTTTTCTAAAGCTCTTTTTAGAATGCTTCCTGGCACTTCTTTAACAACCAATGTATTTGGGAATATAAACGTTCCAATCACATCTCTGACTGTGATATTTTTTCTGAATCCCGATACTGTATTACCTAATGAACATGAACTAATGTCAGCAGTTGAGAATTCCAATTGCACATGATTCATAAAGGATACTAGTGGATGTTTATTGAGCCTGGCTTCTAATTGGTCATTGATAATTAAATCTTTATCCATTTTTCCAATAAATTTATCCAAGAATATTTGTGTTTTTTCTTCATAACTATCGATAACATCTAATAAATCTTGATCGGGGACAATTCCTTCTGTACTTAGTATTTCTATATTTTTTGGGCTATGTATCCAAATACCGTCTTCAAAGGTAAAATTAATATCTATTAATCCTAAGCCTTGTCCATTTAATGAGGGTTGAGTATATAGGGTTCCAAATAATTCTCCCGCTAGTGTTCTGTGTTGATGCCCAGATAGAAGAAGATCAATACCTTCAATTTCTTTTAACATCTTAGATCCTTGATTCTCCCCAGTATCCTCAGTTGTAAGTTCAAATGTTTGAAAATCTCTCTCAAACCCACCGTGATAGTTTACTATAATAAAATCAGGATTTTCTATTTCCTTAACATGTTTTACTTCTTTTTTTAATGTTGTATAAGCATCTAAAAAAGTTATGTTTTCAATGTGCTTAGGTTGTTCCCAGTTAGGAATATAGTGTGTAGTTACACCAATAATTGCAATTTTAGGTCCGTTTTTAACATCTATAATTTTATAGGGATTTCCATATATAGGCTCACTAGTATTAGTATTTATAATATTAGAATTTAATACTTCTGAATTAATGTATTTTAAGTAACTGTCCAAGTATTCAATTCCATAATTGAATTCATGATTACCAATAGTAATATAATCATACTTCATATAGTTATTAACCAAAGCCATTGGATTAATTACTTCAGTACTCTCTTTAGCTTGAAAGTAAGTTAACGGACTCCCTTGGATAGTATCTCCTGAATCAATTAAAATAGTTGAATTAGTTCTTAAACTTTTAATAAGTGTACTAATTTGAGCTACACCAGTGTTTTCAAATTCCTTTGTTGAATAACTTCTTGGATAAACGTATCCGTGCACGTCTGAAGTTTGTAATATTCTAAGATCATATTTATTCATAGTGTCACCTCTATTTATTATATTGTTTATCACACATATTTTCAATAAAAAAAAGCTTTTTCAAGCTTTTTTATAGATGTAAATCTAATCTTGTAATTCTAACTGATTCTGTCCATAACATATTTTGCAAGTCTTTTGAGTGGGATCTTTTAGTTGATTTAACAACAACAGGGTCACCTCTAAATTCAAATAAACTACTAGGACCGTAATATTGTCCACTAATTGCATTTTTATCTGTGCATGCTCTTATTCCTGGTAGTGCACCACGATCCTGCGTTTGAGTTGTAAAACTCAAAACCCTTTGAATCCATTTAACTGATCCTCTTTTTATGTGATGACCTAGATTAGTACTAGATACTCCAGGATGTGCAGCTAAAACTTTAATAGTGGAATTTTGTTTTTCTAATTTTTCTTTTAACTTATAAATAAATAGAAGATTAGCTAGTTTAGATTGAGAATATGCTTTTATTTTACTATAACTTTTATCTTTTTCATAATGGAAAGTTTCTTTCTTAATGTTACCGTATTTATGTGCAATGCTAGCAATGCTAACTATTCTTGAGTTAGGAGTTTTATTAACTAAACTAGCTAAACTCATTGTTAGATAAAAATGTCCAAAATGATTTACTCCGGTTTGAAGTTCAAGTCCATCTTCGGTACTTCCGTATGGTACAGTCATAATTCCAGCGTTATTTAATAAAACATCTAGTTTTGAATATTTATCATTTACTTTATAACTAAATTCTTTGATTGATTTAAAACTAGTTAAATCCAATTGGATTATATCCAACAAAGCATGTGGGAATTCTTTAATAATTTCATCTTTAGCCATCTTAGCTTTATCTAAATTTCTACAACCCATAATCACTCTAGCACCTTTTGAAGCAAATACTTTAGTAGCTTCGTATCCGATTCCACTATTTGCTCCAGTTACTAAGAATATTTTACCAGTTAAATCTTCAATATTGTTGATTGTCCAAATGTCTTTTTTCATCGCTTTGCATCTCCTACGTTTTTAATTTTACATTTAGTATGTTCAATGGAATACATTATCCATGTAAATCCAATAATAACAAATAATAGAGCAGCCAATTTCCAAATTAAGTTACCGCTAGGTAAAACAACCGGGCTAAAAGCAATTCCAACTGCGCTAAAGAAAGCCACAACACATCCGGTACATCCGAATGTTAATAGTCCAAATATGAATGTTAAAAATGGAATAGCACTACTGCCTTTAGGTTCTATTTTTGTTAGTTTATAATTGATAATACTAAAAACAACCATTATTGATGATAATAAAGCAATTAATATATTAATGAATATATGAATTGATACTATAAACATTCCGAATTCATCTTTCATTACTGAATAGTTTGTATTACCCTCGAAATCTAAAAATACATAAAGTCCAAAAAACAAAAGAAACGAACCAACAAAATATATGATGTATTTTTTAGTTCTTGCTTCAGACAGGACTGATTGTAACATAAAATCACCTCGTGTAATATATAATATCATTTATACATAGTAAAATATATTAATAGACAAACATTTTAAAAAGTTAATAATACATTTATCTTGTCATTATTGAATATTGTGATAAAATGGATTTTAGTTTGAAAGAAACAGGTGATACAAATGAATGAATTACTTAAAAGAGATTTATTAAAAATGCCTATCCTTATTCTCGGTTTTTCGCTTTTGTCGTTAGGAATGATTCTAACTAAAAAAGCAGGCCTAGGAATGTCAAGTTGGGGTGTTTTACATCAGGGTGTATCACTTAATACAGGGATATCATTTGGATGGGTTACCCTTTATTTAGGAATGATAATATTAGTTCTTAGTGTAATATTCCTAAAAAGCAAAGTTGGAATAGGAACAATAATTAATGCTTTAACAATTGGATTTTTGTTAGATATGTTTGACAATTTGATTACCTATACACCATCATCAAATTTTTCAGCTGGGTTTATGTTCTTAGTGGGACTTCTTATAATGACATTCGGAAGAAGCTTATATATAAGTACAAAACTTGGACCAGGACCACGGGATGGAATTTTTGTTGGTTTTAGTAGAATTACTCAAATTGATGTAAAATACATTAAACCTGCAGTTGAATTTACGGTGCTATTGATTGGATACCTACTTGGGCTAAAAGCTGACGAGAATTTAGTAGGAGTTGGAACAATAATTGCTACTCTCTTTTCTGGATACCTAGTCCAATTTTATTTCAAGAAATTAGGATTTAATCCAAAAATTAGAAATCAAAGAAATCTAAGAGATTATTTTGTAAAAAACGAATCTTAATAATGTGTTTATTAATATAAAAAAAACTATAAAATTTTATAGTTTTTTTTATATTTAAATATATTCAGTCATTAGTTTTAAATAGTTATCTTTATTAAACTCAATGTCTTTTATTTCCTTATCTGTTAATTCTCTAATTATTTTCATAGGGTTACCGATTACCAACGTTCGATCTGGGACCGTTTTAAAGGGAGGAACAACACATCCTGCACCAACTAAACTATTTTCCCCTATTACCGCACCATCTAATATAATGCTACCCATTCCGATTAATGCATTATCTTTAACGGTAGCAGCATGAATGATGGCTCCGTGACCAACAGTAACATTTTTCCCAATGTGTGTTGGTAAATCAGTATTGGTATGAATTATAGTATTATCTTGAATATTAGTATTTTCTAAGATAGTAACTGGCGCCATATCACCCCTAATAGTAACGTTATACCAAACATTAACAAAGTCGTGAATTGTTACATCACCTGCGATCACAGCATTTTTAAATATTTTAGCTTTTTTTGAAATCTTTGGAGATATATCTTTGTATTTTTCAATAATCATGAAATCACCTCGTATAACTATTGTATTTTTCTAATCCTTTTTTAAGAATAAACATTGATCTTTCCATATCTTTTATATTTAATACATAGGCTATTCTAACTTCATCTTTACCAAGACCAGGAGTAGCATAGAAACCTTCAGCAGGTGCTAGCATTATAGTTTCACCATCGATTTCAAATTCTTCTAGCATCCAAATAATAAATTTTTCAGCGTTGTCAACTGGAAGTTTAGCAACTACATAAAACGCTCCACTGGGTTTTTCACAAACAACACCAGGGATTTTTATAAGAGTAGAATAAACAATATCTCTTCTAGCTTGGTATTCACTTTTAATCATTGCTGTGTATTCGTCATCTAATTTATAAAGTTGTGAAGCTCCTATTTGTTCAAGCGTCGCAACACATAATCTAGCTTGACAAAGTTTTAATATATTTTTCATTAATTCTTTATTTTTAGATTGAATGCTTCCTATACGTGCCCCACAAGCACTATATCTTTTAGAAACACTTTCAATAATAACTGTTCTATCTTCTACACCTTTAATACTTCCCATTGATATGCCTTTTAGTCCATCAAAAGCAAAACCTCTATATACTTCATCACTAATAATAAACAAATCATGTTCTTTTGCTATTTTAGCCAACATTTCCATTTCATCTAAACGAAGAATTGTCCCTGTTGGGTTTCCTGGGTTAGAAAAAAGAATTGCTTTTGTTTTTGGTGTGATTAATTTCACTATATCTTCCTCGTTAGGTAGATGAAAACCATCTTTAGCAAGAGTTGTAATTGGTTTAATATTCACATTAACTTGTCCGGTAAATCCATTGTAGTTGGTATAAAACGGTTCTGGAACTAATATTTCATCACCGGGATTACATATAGCTATAGTCGTAAATGTCAAAGCCTCAGATCCACCATTTGTGATTAATACTTCATTGTCATCAAACATAATTCCGTCACGTGCAAAATAATCTCTTATTGAATTAATTAAAGCAGGTTCACCTTGACTATAAGAGTATTTAATTACTCTAGTATCATAATTGTTTATTGCTTCCATAAATACTTTTGGAGTTTCAATATCTGGCTGTCCTATATTTAGATGAAAGACTTTCTTCCCATTCTTTTTGACTCTTGTAGCAATAGGGACTAGTTTTCTTACTGGTGATTCTTGCATATCCAAAATTCTTTTTGATAAATTCATCTCAATTACCTCCTATAAAAAATCAACTTTATTGTATCACTTGTGATATTTAAAATCAATACTTTAAAATGGAATGTTATGACATTTCCTTTATCTGAATTCGTTTCAATAAGTAGCGAATTTACGTAATGAAAATGCTTTCATAAACATTACTAGAAAGAGTCCCGGAAACCGAGATTTAAACGGCCTTGTTTAGCCGTTTAAAATTTATTTATTTTTTTAAAAAATATTTATTGAAAACGCTTGTTTTATGATAGTATAATTGTTAGAATACTTATGTGTATTTAAAATAAAAAATGTTGAGAGGATTGTTAATATGAGTATAAAATTATTTATTCCAGGACCAGTAGATGTTGGGGCTGATGTATTAGAAAAGTTATCAACAACACAGATTGCACATAGAAGTAAAACTGCAACTGTACTACAAGAAAATATTTCTGAAAAATTACAAAAATTAATGTATACAGAAAATCTTATTATTTTATCTACAAGCAGTGGTAGCGGAGTCATGGAGATGGCTATAAGATCGTGTACGAAAAAAAGAGCTGCTGTATTTAGTGTTGGGGCATTCGGAGACAGATGGTTTAAAATGGCTAAAACAAATAATATAGAGGCAGATATATTTAAATCTGAAGTTGGAGAACCGACAACACCAGAAATGGTAGAAGAGGCTTTGAAAACTGGGTTATATGATGTTGTTACTGTAACTCATAACGAGACTACAACAGGGTTAATGAATCCTGTATATGAAATTGGACAAGTTGTAAAAAAATATCCTGGTGTCATCTATTTGGTTGATGCTGTAAGTTCTTTAGGTGGAGCTAAAATTGAAGTTGATAAATCAAACATAGATATTTGTTTAGCTTCTACTCAAAAATGTTTAGGTTTACCTCCCGGGTTAAGTGTTGCTTCAGTTTCAGTAAAAGCAATTGAAAGAGCAAAAACTGTTGAATTTAGAGGATTCTATTTTGACTTAATTAATGTTGTAAATAGAGCTTTAAAAGATGCACAATATCCTACAACTCCTTCAACTCCACATATGTGGGCATTAGATTATCAATTAGATAAAATATTGAATCAAGAAGGACTTGAAAATAGATTTGAAAGACATACCAAAATGTCTAAAACTGTTCAGGAATGGGCTATGAAACATTTTGATTTATTAGCTAATCCTGGTTATAGAAGCAATACTGTAACTACTATCTTAAATACTTTAGGAAATTCTGTTGGAGATTTGAATAAAGAATTAGTTAAAAGAGGTTATATGATTAGTAATGGATATGGCGATTTAAAAGAAAAAGCATTTAGAATTGCACATATGGCTGATCGTGACCCTAAAGATTTAGACGCATTATTAAAAGAAATAGAAAAAATTTGGAAACTGTAGGTGTGACTATGTATAAAATTTTAGCGAATGACGGAATTGATGCTTCTGCTGCAGAAAAGTTAATAGAACTTGGATACGATGTAGAAGTTAAGTTTTATGATAAAGAAGAACTTGTTTCTAAAATAAATGAAATAGATTGTATAATTATCAGAAGTGCAACTAAAATAAGAGAAGATTTAATTGATGAGTCGTTAAAAACAGGTCGGTTAAAACTAATTATTAGAGCAGGGGTAGGGATTGACAATATTGATCATGCTTATGCAAAAACAAAAGGTATTAGTGTAAGAAATACACCAAATAGTTCAAGTGACGCAGTTGCTGAGCTTGCTTTAGGACATATGTTTGCACTTGCAAGACATATCTATATTTCTAATGTAACTATGAGACAAGGAATGTGGAACAAAAAGTTGTATAAAGGAATTGAACTTAATGGTAAGACTTTAGGTTTAATCGGTTTTGGTAGAATATCACAAAGTGTTGCAAGAAAAGCAATGGCTCTTGGTATGAAAGTAATCTATAATGACTTTTTAGGAGAATCTAAAAATTTACCTGAATGTAAATTTGTAAGTAAAGATGAGCTGTTAGCTCAATCAGATTTTATTTCTTTACATATTCCATTTATGAAAGAAAATGGACCAGCATTAGGGACAAAAGAATTTAATAAAATGAAAAAAGGAATGTATGTAATTAACACTGCACGTGGTGGAGTGGTTGACGAAAATGCATTGCTAGTAGCATTAGATAGTGGAATTGTTGCTAAAGCTGCTTTAGATGTTTATGAAAATGAACCTTGTAAGGATGAAAGAATTTATACTCATGAATTGATTTCGTTAACACCACATATTGGTGCAGCTACAGAAGAAGCTCAAGCAAGAATAGGGTTAGAAACTATCGATGTAATTAAAGAAAGTTTAATTTAGGGGGATTAGAATTATGGCTGTTGTTAAACCGTTTAGAGCAGTAAGACCAAGGAAAGATTTAGTTGAAAAAGTAGTAGCTTTACCATATGATGTTATGGATAGAAAAGAAGCCAAAGCAATGGCGAAAGGAAATCCGTATAGTTTTCTACATATTTCTAGATCTGAAATTGATTTACCTTCTTCAATCGATCAATATGATAAAAAAGTTTATCGAAAAGCAAGAAGAAACCTAGACATATTCCAAGATGATGGAATATTAGTTCAAGATGAAACTCCTATGATTTATCTTTATCGTCAAACTATGAATGGAAATACTCAAACTGGGTTTGTAGCAAATACTTCTATTGATGATTATGTAAATAATGTTATTAAGAAACATGAACTTACATTATTGAGTAAAGAGAGAGATAGAATAAAACATTTCGACGCTTGTGACGCTAATACATCTCCAATTTTTATGACGTATAGACGTAACGAAAGATTAGCAGAAATTTTAGACGAGTGGACAAAAAAAGAACCGGAAATAGATATTGAAACAGAAGATGGTGTTGGACATATCGTTTGGCCAATTACTGATGAAGATATAATTGCAGAAATCACTCATGAATTTGCTGGTATTGATAGCCTATATATTGCTGATGGACATCATAGATCTGCAAGTGCTGCTAAAGTTGCACTTAAAAGACGTCAAGATGCTCCTAACTGTAGTGGAGAAGAAGGATTTAACTTCTTTATGTCAGTTATCTTTCCAGAAGATTGCTTGAATATTATGGAATATAACAGAGTTGTTCATGATTTAAATGGATTAACTGAAGACCAATTTATTGAAAAAATGGAAGTGATCTTCGATATTGAGAAAAGCAAAGGGCCATTCAAACCCATTGTTAAAGGTACTTTCGGTATGTATTTAAACAAGCATTGGTTTAAATTGCAAATCAAATCTACTTACAAATATGGAGAAAGCGTTCTATCAAAAATAGATGGGACAATTTTAGCCGAGGAAGTATTTATAGAAATATTAGGAATCAAGAACTTACGAAATTCTTCAAGAATAACATTCGTTGGAGGAATTAGAGGGCTAAAAGGAATTAGAGAAAAAACTGATTCACATGATGGCGTTGGATTCGCAATGTTCCCAGTTCGCATGGATGAGTTAATGGATGTTTCTGATTCAGGATTAATCATGCCTGTAAAATCTACTTGGTTTGAACCTAAACTTAGAAGTGGATTATTTGTCCATCGTTTCGATAGTTTTAACATTGTCGAAGGTGATGGAGAAACTAGTTCGGGGACACAAGATTATATTGATGGAGTTTTAGATGTTGTTAACAAAAAAGATGGAAATCAAAAAGAATTTGTTCAGGCAGTTACTGAAGTATTTAATTCTTTAGGACCAGTTCTTGAACAACATCCTGAGTATGTTGATAATAATATATTAGAACGAATTGTTGAACCAGAAAGATCAATTACGTTTAGAGTTCCATGGGTAGATGATGAAGGTCTTGTACAAGTGAACAGGGGATTCCGCGTTCAGTTTAATGGCGCTATTGGTCCATATAAAGGTGGACTTCGATTCCATCCTACTGTATATCTAGGTTTAATTAAGTTCTTAGGTTTTGAGCAAATATTTAAAAACAGTTTAACTGGACTTCCTATTGGTGGAGGAAAAGGTGGATCTGATTTTAGCCCACTTGGTAAAAGTGATGAAGAAATCAGAAGGTTTGCTGAAAGTTTTATGACGGAATTATATCGTCATATTGGACCAAATGTTGATGTTCCTGCAGGAGATATTGGTGTTGGTGGAAGAGAAATCGGATATCTATTTGGACAATATAGACGTATTAAAGGATCATTTGAAAATGGTGTTTTGACTGGAAAAGCATTAGTTTATGGTGGGTCGTTAATTAGACCTGAAGCTACTGGGTTCGGTGCTACATACTTTGCATTGCAAATGTTAAGACATGATGGAACAGATTTTAAAAACAAAACTGTCGCAGCAAGTGGATTTGGTAATGTTGCATGGGGTGTATGTAAAAAAGTTAGAGATTTAGGCGGAAAAGTAGTTACTTTAAGTGGACCTGAAGGTTATGTTTATGATCCTGATGGAATTACTACACAAGAAAAAATTAATTACATGTTAGAAATGAGAGCAAATACTGATGGTAAAATTGAAGACTATGCAAAACGATTTGATGTTGAATTCTTCCCTGGTGAAAAACCATGGGGACGTAAAGTAGATATCGTTATGCCTTGTGCTACTCAAAATGAGATCCATCTAGAAGATGCTAAACAAATAATTGAAAATGGTGTTAAATATTTAGTAGAAGGTGCAAATATGCCTACTACAAATTCGGCTGTTGAAGTACTTAAAGAAGCAGGAATCATAATTGGCCCTGGTAAAGCAGCAAATGCTGGTGGAGTTGCTACAAGTGCATTAGAAATGTCTCAAAATTCAATGAGATTATCTTGGACTGCTGAAGAAGTAGATTCAAAATTAAAAGAAATTATGAAAAACATATATAATAGTTGTGTTAGAGCAAGTAGTCGTTACGGGTTCGGATACGATTTAATTGCTGGAGCTAATATTGCAGGGTTTGAAAAAGTTGCAGATGCAATGATCGCTCAAGGTAAATATTAATAACTTTTCTTCAAAATTAAAGGAGTGATTTATATGGGTTACGCATTAAAAGAAACTGAATATAGATATCGTGCTTGGACTAAAGATGGACTTTGGCAAAAAGGTAAATTAACTACTGACAAGAATATAACTATACATGAAGGTTCAAATGTGTTTCACTATGGGCAAGGATTATTTGAAGGACTTAAAGCATATAAAACAAAATCTGGTAAAATTCAATTATTCAGACCAGACATGAATTTAGTAAGGATTAACGAGGGCTTAGATAGAATTGTTGCACCAAGATTATCAGAAGAATTATTCTTTGATGCGGTTGAACAAGTTGTTCAAGCGAACAAAGATGATATTCCTGAATATGGACTTGGACAATCTCTCTACATTAGACCTTTTGTTATTGGGCAAGGAATGAATCTTGGTGTTAAGCCAAGTGATGAATATTTATTTAGTGTATTTTGTGCACCTGTAGGAACTTATTTTAAAGGTGGATTATCTGCTCTAGATTTTATTACAACTGAATATGATAGAGCTGCTACAAATGGAACTGGGCAAGTTAAACTAGCTGGTAACTATGGAGCTAGTTTATATCCAAGACAACTTGCAAAAGACGCAGGCTATGCAGGAGTTATATATTTAGATCCTGCCACTCATACAAAAATTGATGAAGTAGGAGCTGCTAACTTTTTCGGAGTTACACATGACAACGTTGTTGTTACACCTAAATCGTCATCAATATTACCAAGTATTACAAGAAAATCTATTTTGTATTTAGCCGAGCATGTTCTGGGACTAAAAACAGAAGAAAGAGAATGTTTTATTGATAATATTAGTGAGTTTAAAGAAGCGGGAGCTTGTGGAACAGCTGCAATTATAACACCTATTAAATCAATCACACATAATGGTGTTGCACACCAATTTGGTGAAGGTGGAGTTGGAGTTACTATCAAAAAAATATATGACCTTTTAGTAGGAATCTACTATGGTGATATTGAAGCACCCGATGGTTGGATAAGAGAAATCAAGTAAAAAAATATAAAAAAAGGATTAATCAAATAACAACTTGATTAATCCTTTTTGTTTACATTAGGTCTTTGATCCGTTTTGCAAGTCCTATAAGTTTTCTTTTTGGGACACTGCAAATTGCAATTCTAAGTCCTCCGTCAACTTCAACTGTGAAGATGTTGTTTTTTTGGAGTTTTATATTAAGAGCAGTCTTTTCTGCATCATCAGTTACTTTAATTGTGACAAAGAATCCTTCAACAAAAGGATAAAATTCTAAATTTACATCTTCAGCTTCTTGAGTAATAATGTCTGCTCGTTCTTTTAACAAGTCAACATATTTTTGTTTTTCTATTTGATATCTTGATAATAAATAAGAGTCATTTGCAATTAACGAGAATAATTCCATTGCACTGTTATTTACAGTAGACCAAATACTTCTTGCACTATAAATAGCTGCATCTTTAAACGCTTCTAACTGCTTCTTATTTTTTGTAATGACTATTTGAGCACCTACTCTTGCACCATATGCAGTTAATGTCTTAGAACAAGAAAAAGCGATAACTACCATAACGTTTTTATCTAAACTATTATACTTTACAAAATGATTTTTCCATTCGTCACCAGCTGTATTATAGTCTACATAAGCTATATCATTTAAAATTATAACTGGACCTTTTTTACTTAATTTATTAGTTATATCAATAATGTCATCCCATTCATCCGGTCGGAGAGAATACCCTGTGGGGTTATGACATGGATCATTTATTATTACTAAAACTTTCCCTTGTGAATCCATTACATCGTTTAATGTTTTCTCGAAATCAGATAAATCAAACTCTCCATCTTTAAACATATTATAATCAGTTAAAGTTAAATCATTTTCAATAGCCATAGTTTTATATGGCCCCCAACCTTGTGAAGGTTTAATAACAGTGTCATTTGGGCTTAAGATATTTTTCAATGTACTGCTTATGGCACCAGCTCCACCAGGTGTTGCGATAATTTCACATTCTATTTTTTCCTTTAAATCACCAAAAAGCCAGTTATAAACTGCATCTCTAAATTCGGGATTACCTTGAATAGAGGATGCATATTTTGCTTTCTTTACCTTGCTAATAGTTTCATATGGTCCCCAAACACTATCAAGTGCAACAAACTCCCCATCTTCGTCAAATAGCGTACCAAGTGTAGCATTAACTACTTCATCTCCATAGATTTCCTTAGCCTTATTTGCGGCGATTGCAGCTTTAAATACTTTATCAACCATTTTTTTTCCATTACTTTTTTCATTTAGAAAGGTATTCATTATTTCACCCCGTATAGTAGATTTCTTAACGTAATAATTATAACACTATATTATAAGAAAAAATACAACAAACTCATATATAATTAATTAATATTATATAATTAATTTAATAAATATATTTTTATGATACAATTAAATATAGGAGTGATAAAATGATAGAAAAAATAAAAAAATTATTGTTTAAAAAGTATAATTATGAATTAGTAGAATACAAAATATGTCATGAAGATATTAAAAAGATTAAATTCTTAATCCCTTCTCTAATATTGTTTTTGATTGTGGCTGTATTATATTTCACTATTGAACCATTTAGTTTTGTTGTTTTATTTTTTGCTTTTTTTATTTTCGTATTAATCCCAATGGCACTTAGAAATGGTTCGAATTATGATGTTATTATTGTCACGCCGGAGTATCTAATTCAGCAAACTACTAAAAATCGTGTTGTTGCAATTGCTTTTGATAATATTGATAAGTTTAGGACAGAAAAATCAGTTGTAGTAATTGGTGAAAATAAAAATTCGATATCATTGGCTCCCAATTTTTTATCGAGTGATATATTACGAATTATTGATATTCTTGAAGCTAAAGGCAAAACATTTGATAAAACAAAAGAATACATGATAAGACCAATTAAAATCATCATTGAAGACGATGATATAAAGATCAGAGACGTAAGGTTTGATGAAACATCTACAGAAAAACTAACTTCTGAAAATATTGATGATTATGAGATGTTAACGCCAGGATTTTTAGACGGTATTATATTGATGAATTCAGTTGTAGATTCTGCTCATAACAAGGACAATAATTTATACTTAAATATAAATAGTTTCGAGGTAAACACTAATCATCCAGAGAATATAACATTTGAATCACAAATTGCTCACGATTGTATAATTATTTTTGAAGATGCTGAAATATTAAGTATTATAAAGAAACAAGCAAGAGGCAAGAATGAAAGAATTATAGAACCATCATTAAATAATTTATGTGTCGAATTAGAAAACGGAGTTATTTCTGATTGGAAATATAATAAAAATTCGATTGATGTACAGTTTTCTGTAGGATTGTATATTGTTAGAACTTCTTTTAATTATAAAGAAGTATTATTAGGGTGGAACGGATTTAACAGTTCAAAAATTGTTGTGAATATAGAACCTACAAATAAAGTTGTTTTGCAAACAAAGGAAGAGGAACATATTCCAACTGCGTCTGAGGAATTTGCTGTTAAACAAATTAAAATATTAGAAGAATCTGATGCAGTACCAACTATAGAACCTGATACAGGCTCAGTTGAAGTGCTGAATCAAGAACCAGAAGAGGAACCAGCTGTTTTTATAACTCCGGTGCATGAAGTAAAACCAATAATTGAGAAAGTTTCAAATGAAAAAGTTGCAAAAAAAACAGGAGTTGCTGATACTGTAAGTGCATATTTATCAAAAATGAAAGTAGCTGATTTAAGACTTCTTGCAAAAGCAAAAAAAATACCAGGGTACTCAAAACTCAACAAAACACAATTAGTTAATGCTTTAAAATAATTTTTTTGAGTTTCTGTTGATATTATAACAAAAAAAGATCAGTATTAAATTATAAAAAAGAACCTATAAAATAGACTCAGCAAAAAGACAGTGTCAAATTATAGGTTCTTTTTTACATTGAAATGTAAAATAATAACGTTGAATTATAAGAGAGATTGACTATATATTAGTATAAAAGTATAATTATGGTTAGAGGTATAAAAAATGGATGAGAGCAGAATAGTGAAAAAACAAATATTGAAGTTCAGTTTTTATGGATTTTTAAAAAACTTGCGCTTTTTTGATCCATATTTATTTTTGTACTTCATTAAAGCTGGACTTGAGTTTACAGAAATTGGACTGCTATTAACTGTTAGAGAAGTTATTATATATGTATTCGAAGTACCCTCAGGGGTACTGGCTGATAGATTTGGTAAAAAGACTGAATTGATAATTAGTTTTATGTTTTACATTGTATCCTTTGTCTTATTCTTTTTAGGAGATGGGTTCTCGGATTACATTATTGCAATGATCTTTTTCGGGCTTGGGGAAGCTTTTAGATCCGGAACACATAAAGCTATGATTATGGCTTATTTAGATAGATACAAAATTGAAGATTCAAAAAGTAAAGTATATGGTAAAACAAGATCTTTTTCACTTATTGGATCAACAGTATCCAGTTTGATTTCTATTGTTTTTATAATCTCATTGCCAAACTTATCATGGTTATTTATTATAGCCATTATACCCTACATATTAGATATGATCTTAATATTATCATACCCTAAATTCTTAAATGAAAGAATTGACACTTCATTTAGTTTTAACGGCTTCTTAAAAGAGAATGTAAGAGCGGTCTCTTATGTTTTTAAAACTAAGAATGTTAGAAGATTATTAATGGGATCAGCTAGCTATAACGCAGGATTTAAATCCATTAAGGATTATATACAACCAATAATAGTTTCAATCACAATGAGTATAGTGCTTTTTAACAGTCTTAGTGTGGAAGACAACTCAAATATTTATTTAGGATTTATTTATGCAGTAATTTATCTAATCAGTGCTTATGCAACATTGAATTCATATAAGATGACAAAATATTTTAATAAGGAAAAAATAATTCGCTCAATGTGGATTTTCAGTGGAGTATCGTTAATAATTTTAGGGATGTTTATAGAGAGTTTAGTTGTAATACTCTTGGTATTTTTATTGCTATATGTTTACTTAAACATTAGAAAACCTTTAATGATTGAAAAAATAGGTGATGCGGTAGCTGTAGAAAAAAGAGCTTCTGTCTTATCAATCGAAAGTCAATTTACATCATTATTAATTGCTCTGTTTGCTCCAATCCTAGGTCTCATCGCAGATAACTACTCTATAGAATTAATGTTAATAATTGTAGGTGCTACAATGTCGGCAATATTTGTGTTTAGTTATTACAATAAAGATAGAGTTAAAGAGTAATTGTTTACAATAAAGATATTCTAGTCTATAATCAAATAAAAAGAGAGGTGCATTATGGAAAGAAAAGAAAGAGATAATTTGTTTCATAAAGAAGAAAATGAAAAAAGAAGAAAAGATCATAGAAGTAATAGAGATGATTATCAAAATAGAAATTTTAGAAGAGGTCATAATCCGAAAATAATTGAAACTAAACTTTTTGTTAGT
>Ga0307989_1000377_pt1 | contig 29914 bp, 25 predicted proteins | sample EllFjometagen185_FD_203164 | JGI IMG/M metagenome (GOLD analysis project Ga0307989, IMG submission 203164) | Marine microbial communities from Ellis Fjord, Antarctic Ocean - #185 | ecosystem: Environmental > Aquatic > Marine > Unclassified | place: Southern Ocean | collected 2014-10-08 | reverse complement strand
GATTCTTACAGAGCTGGAACCTGATGAGATCTCATCAGATGCCAGAATTGCTATGATAGGAGTTGTGGGAGAAGGTCTGTACGACTCGAAAGGAATTATTGCAAAGGTTAGTGCTGCAGTATCTTCCGCAGGGATTGCTGCTCGGTATATAAATTATGGCGGTTCATTAATTACCTGTGTAATAGGTGTTGATGAGACAGATTACAAAACTGCATTGGAAGCTATTTATTCTGCAATATCTTAACCGTTTCCTCTACTGTAATTCTGAAAAAACCGGTCCACCATCGAAGTCTCACAGGACTCAACAGGAATTAGTTGTGGTTGTTGATTTTTTTGGGAGTTTCCACGCACTCTGGTAAAAATCATCCCGGTTTGAAAGCATGTATCCAGTAAATCCCGATCCTGATCAGGATGACGTGAGAGATTAACAAAACGTGCAAGTCTGAATGCAGTCATCAATTGTTTGGTTGTCAGCGATTTGTTCCACGGATAAAGCGATGAACCCTTACAGAGATATGCAGGATTGTTCAGGAAAAGTTCTCTCTCCTCATATCCCGGTAATCCAGGTACGGCATAAAAAGGAGATATTCCAACCTCAATAGGTAGTTTGCTCAATTCGAGAAGTGCATCAACTACAGATTCCGGGGTATCTTCTGATAGTCCGCAGATAAAATAGAGTATTGTTTTTATCTCTTTCGTATGGATATAAGAGAGGATTTCTTTTAGCTTTTGAAAATTGTGTACTCTGTGCTGATTTTTAAGTGTACGGCTGTCCATTGAACCAGCCGAGAGATTAAACTGGGTTATCCCGAAATTAATAAGGCGGTCAATGATCCCTTCAGTAAGCAGAAGATAATCTAATCCATTTTCCGCAGAAAAAGTCGCCTTGGGGAATTTGTCCTGTATGCAGTTGAGCACTGCATAAAAATATTCTCTATCAAGTAGAATATTATCATCTTCAAATGCAAAATGAATGGAGTGTGTTTCTATGGTATTTATTTCTAAACGATTAATCTCTTCGTAAACATTCTTAAGAGGTGTACATCGGAAAATTCTTCCTTGAGTAAGAAAATTAGAGCAAAATGCACAACGTTTTGGACATCCACGCGTTAAAGAGAGTGATACTCTCACAGTGCCTCTATGCGGAGGAAGTACAACAGGGACAAAAATCATGCTTTCTTCTGTAGTGAAAGATTCATGTGCCCTACTTGTTTGTATAAGCAGATTTTCAATTTCAGTCTCAACTTCTCCTATACAAACAGTATCAATAGAATCACTCCTGAGAAAATATGAGGAAAGGGCTGACGGCCCGCCGCCGCCGATTGTGATAGATAGAGAGCTGTCAAGTTTTTTAATTTCCTGAGCCAGTAATATTGCATCATCACTATATGCGAATGCGAAACATGAGATCCATACAGCATCAGGATTTGTCAAAACAATTTTCTCGGCACAACTGGCAGGATCCGGACCCATACGCCGGTAATTAGTAAAAAATGAAGTTGGTCCAAATTCATTCACTACTAAAAAATCTGAAAGATATGAGAGTTTTTCCGGAAGAGTTACTTTATGAGTTTTTTTCCCCATCTGCATAAAATTGAACATATTTGTTTTGTGGCCTGCAAGCTGCAAAGCGCGGGCAACAGTAGCTGCGCCCATAGCTGCGGCCCGTAAAGGGGAGAAGTAAAAATCAGTGATTGGTGGTACTGCAACTGCAATTTTCATTAAGTTGATTATAGCAGTATGAAGCCATGATATGCCAGAAGAAACGGTTAAGGTTTGACTAGAAACCATATTCAATGTAGTATTAACTTTACGATTTTTTAACTTAAATTTTTACTGATAACCGTTCCAATTCCGGATTGGGAAAGAGTGGATTATCAAGGAGGAAGCTAGTTGTGAGTCAATTAAATATGAGCAGGAAAATTGAGGTAAAAGAGGGTATCTCTCTGAAGCCTGATCAAGGCTATCTTGAAGAAACTATATCTCCATTTACCCCATTTACCGCAACCGAAGAGGCCTCCCGATGTTTACTGTGTCATGATGCTCCCTGCAGTATTGCCTGTCCGGCAGATACAAATCCCGGAGATTTTATCAGAGCTATACGGTTTAGGAATTTTAAGGGAGCTGCAGAAATTATTCGTGAAAATAATATTCTTGGTGGAATATGCGGCCGGGTTTGCCCCTTTGAGAAAACCTGCGAAGGGGCCTGTGTGAAAACAGGAATTGATAAACCCATTCAAATTGGCAGACTTCAGCGATTTGCCACTGACTACGAAAAAGCCACGGGTTTTCAGGTGCTAGAACCGGTAGAATTAAGCAAAGAAAAAGTTGCTATGATTGGTGGTGGTCCGGCATCTCTAGCTGCATCAGCGGCACTTGCTCAGGAAGGCTATCCGGTCACTATTTTTGAAGAGAGAGAGAAACCAGGTGGAGTTCTAACCTATGGTATAGTACCAGCAAGACTTCCCCTTTATGTCGTAGATGAAGAGATTGATTATGTTCGTAAACTTGGTGTTGATTTTGTTTGCAATACCCGGGTAGGCCGGGATATTTCACTGGATGATCTTCGTGAACAAGGATTTAAAGCAATCCTGATAGGTGCCGGTATGCAGAAAGCAATTAAGCTTGATGTCCCGGGAAAAGATCTAAAGGGAATTACCACGGCAATGGAATACCTTTCCAAAGCAAAAACAACAAAAGGAAATATAGACCCCGGTAAGTATGTAGTAGTTATAGGCTGCGGTGATGTTGCCATGGACTGTGCAATAACAGCAAGACTGCTTGGTGCTGAGAAAGTAACTATTATGTATCGAAGAACTCGGGAGGAAGCTCCTGCAAACAGGGCTGAGCTGCTCTACTGTGAGTCGCTGGGTATTAATTTCCTTTTTACCTTTACTCCGATAGAGTTTGTGGGGGAAGCCGGACAAGTAAAATCGGTAAAAGGTGCAGGTTCAAGAGATACCTCATCCATCGAAATCCAGGCTGATACTGCAATCTATGCTATAGGACAGAGGCCGCAGGATTTAAGTGCTGTCCTTTCTGAAATTTCTTTTGATGATAAATACTACATTATGAGTGATGGAAATGGTATTACCAGTACATCAGATATATTTGTTGCCGGTGATATTGATTCCAGTTCAAATAAAACAGTAGTAGATGCTGTAGCAGCAGGAAAAAAAGCAGCAAAAAGTATTAAAAAATATCTTGAAGAAAGGGGAGGAAACTAATATGGCTAAACATACAGATCTTTCAATTGATTTTTTAGGTGTAAAGTGTGAGAATCCATTTTTTCTCTCTTCATCACCTGTAAGCAGCGGTTATGACCAATGTGTGAAATTCTTAGAAGCCGGCGGCGGCGGAATTGTTTTTAAAACAATAACAACCGATTTGCCGGATGAGTGCTCACCTAGATTTGATGCAACCAGGAAAGAGGGCCTTCCCTTTATGGGCTTTAAAAATATGGAACAAACATCAGATAAGCCCCTGGAACAAAATCTTGAAGCTTTAAGACGACTGAAAGAAAATTTTCCTAATAAGGTACTTATTGCCTCTATTATGGGGATGGATGAAGATGACTGGACAAAACTTGCAAGAGACGTAACAGCCTGTGGTGTGGATATGATTGAGTGTAATTTTTCCTGTCCGCAGATGACCTCAGAAGGAATGGGTTCAGATGTTGGAGCAAGTCCGGATCTTATAGCGAGCTTTACAAAAGCTGTAGTCAAAGGTACACATCTTCCTGTTCTGGCGAAAATGACTCCAAATATTGAAAAGATGGAAGAGCCTGCAAAAGTTGCTATGAAGGCCGGTGCACATGGGATTGCAGCAATCAATACCATTAAATCCATAACCGGTATTGATTTTGATAAATTCAGCTGTTTGCCGGTGGTAAATGGAAAATCTTCAATATCCGGATATTCAGGTAAAGCGGTAAAACCGATTGCTCTCCGTTTCGTTGCACAGATGAAGCAGGATCCTGAACTGGCTGATGTTCCAATCAGTGCAATGGGTGGAATTGAGACATGGGAAGATGCCGCAGAGTTCATTATGCTGGGAGCAGAAAACCTTCAGTTTACCACCTCTGTAATGCAGTATGGATACAGAATTGTGGAGGACATGATCAGCGGGCTCTCTATTTATCTTGCTGAAAAAGGGTTTAACTCTCTTCAGGAACTTGTTGGGATTGCATTAAAAAATATTATCCCGGCTGAGAAGATTGAAAGAGACTTCAAAGTTCAGCCGAAAATTAATTATGATACCTGTATTGGTTGCGGTCGCTGCTATATTTCCTGCTTCGATGGGGCCCACCAGGCAATCAGCTGGAATGAAGAGGATCGGAAACCGGAAATACTCGAAGATAAATGTGTGGGTTGTCAACTATGTCTTCTCGTATGTCCTGTATGGGACTGCATTACTCCTGGAAAGATTCTTTTTAAAGATAAGAATCAATTTGGGAAAGGCAGTAAATCTGTTTTTACAGAAGATGCACCCAATGCACGCAAACTGAAAGTTGGTGAATATAACCGACCATAATGAAAGGTATCATACCCCAGGGCAAGCCCTGGACCCGGGACCACACAAGTGGCCCCATTCCGCCCCAAGGGGCGGGGTATGATTCTTGCGTCCTCTGGCTCTCACTCGGAAATGGAACCAACAGGTTGGTTCCATTTCACTCGCTCGTTTGAGAATAAACTACAAGGGTGGGTATGGAGATAGTCTGTATTCACCTCATAAGGAGAAAGTTATGTCATTACTCATAAAAAACGGTTTAATTGTTACTTCAACAAGTTCTACCGTCGGAGATGTCTATGTTGAAGATGGAACAATTCAGGTAATTGGTAAAAACCTTACCATGAAAGCTGATGAAATTGTTGATGCAACCGGAAAGTATATTTTACCGGGTGCAATTGATCCGCATACCCATATCGCTATGCCTTTTATGGGGACAGCTGCAACTGATGATTATGCGACAGGAACAATTGCTGCAGCTTGCGGTGGAGTTACCTCGTTAATTGATTTTGCTCTTCAGTTTAAAGGTGAATCTATCAAAGAGTGTTTGGATAGAAAACAGAGTTGGGCAAAAGGAAAAGCAGCAATAGATTTCTCACAGCATCCGGGAATAATGGATCCTACACCTGAAGTTATTGCAGAGGTAGAGAAAGCGATACATGAGTATGGTACGCCAAGTTTTAAGGTCTTTATGGTCTATGACTTTCGGGTTGATGACGAAACAATGATAAAATTGATGGAAGAGACTAAAAAACATGGTGGATTGGTTCAGGTACATGCTGAAAATGTGTACATGATTCAACACCTTAATAAGGTGTTTGAGAAAGAAGGGACTCTTGATATTTATCATCATGCACTTAGCAGACCAAATCTTGCAGAAGAGGAAGCGGTTTTTAGAGCATGTAAAATGGTTGAATTAACTGGTTCCAGTCTCTATATCGTTCATCTTTCCACAAAAGAAGGATTGCGGCAAATACAGGAAGCCCGGATGAAGGGTCTCAATATATATTCTGAAACCTGTCCACAGTATTTGCTTCTGACGGATGATAAATATAAACAGCCAGGTTTTGAAGGTGCAAAATATGTAATGTCTCCACCGCTGAGAACAAAAGAGAGCAATGTTGCCCTCTGGGATGGAATAAACAGCGGAGATGTTATGACCCTTGCAACTGATCATTGTCCATTCTTTTTTGATGGAATTAAAGATAAATTTGGTAAAGATGATTATAAGAAAATTCCTAATGGAGCACCAGGAATAGAAACACTTTTGCCTCTGATGCATTCAGAGGGTGTCAAGAAAGGTAAGATATCATTAGAAAAAATGGTGGATGTCCTTTCAACTGCTACTGCAAGAATGTTTGGTATGGACAAAAAGGGCTCAATAACTGTAGGTAAAGATGCAGATATAGTTGTTTTTGATCCGGATCAGGAATTTACGGTTACCAATAGTAAACTGCACATGAATGTTGATTATACTCCATTTGAGGGTTATGAAATTACCGGTATGCCATATAAAGTATATTCCAGAGGCAAATTGGTTGCACAATGGGCAGGAGATCAGGTTGATTTTACTGGTGAACCAGGATGGGGAAAGTTTGTGAAACGTATACCATTTAAACCGTTTTAGTTATAAAGCAGTTTCTAAAAAGTACCCCTGTATAAGTAACTCAAATTACTTTATAGGGGTTCTTTCATTTACGGCGCCAAAAATAGGGTGTGAAAAGTATGAGGACGGTATAAATTTCAAGACGCCCGGCCATCATAGCCAAGCTTAAAAACCATTTCACATAGGCTGGGAAAAAAGCATAATTCATCGTGGGACCGACTAAAGAGAATCCCGGACCAATATTACCAACTGTTACCAGTGCTGTGGAAAAACTTGTTTCAAGATCATATCCACCAGGTGCAGTTGCAACTACTGCTGTAGTTATTAACAAAAACATTACGTATAGAAATACAAATCCAACAACGGTGAAAACAAAGTCTTTCTTAATAGGAACTCCATTTATACGGGTGCTGAACACGCCGCGGGGATTTGCCTGTTGTTTCATCTCAGTAACTGCCTGTTTGAGCAGAGTTACAATTCGGATAACCTTTATACCGCCGCCGGTAGACCCTGAACATCCTCCAATAAACATTAAAGCAAATAGGATATATTTTGAAAACGCCGGCCATATATCAAAATTTGCGGTTGCGTAACCTGTTGTAGTGAGTATGGATGCAACCTGAAAAGAAGAATACCGGAGACTTTCGCCAAATCCTGAGTATACTTTTCCCATCAGTGGGATAGCTGCTAAGACAGAAGCGACAGCAAATATCAATAAGTATGCTTTTAATTCAGTATTTTTCTTTAACTCAGTGAAATTACCAATAAGCATGCGGTAATACAACCCAAAATTCAAACCGGCCAAAACCATAAATACTGTGACGACAATATCAATATATGCTGAATTATAGTAGCCGACACTTGCATTTTTTGGTGAAAACCCACCTGTGGCAAGGGTTCCGAAAGTATGGGTCAAAGAATCAAAAAAATCCATTCCGCCGAACATAAGTAAAATTGTTTCCAGAACAGTTAATCCTATATAGATAATCCATAACATTTTTGCCATATAGGTTATTTTGGGAGAAATTTTATCCATAGTTGGACCGGGAGATTCTGCACTGACCATTTTTACGCCGCCCACACCAAGAAGTGGAATAATAGCTACGGTTAATACTACAAATCCCATACCACCCAACCAGTGGGTAAGTGACCGCCAAAAAAGGATAGATTTAGGTAAGCTTTGTATTTCAGTTAATATTGAAGCTCCGGTAGTGGTAAACCCAGACATAGTTTCAAAATAGGCTTCGGTATAGGAGGGGATTGCTCCAGAAAGATAAAATGGCAATGCTCCGGCAGCAGAAGCAATAATCCAGCTAATTGTTACCATCAAAAAACCATCTTTAGCTGAAAACTGTTTGCTTTTCAGCTTTTTGGTTATCAAGTACACAACAATTCCAACAGCCGCAACTATTATTATAGTTTGTAAAAAGGCAGCGGCATAACTGGTTTCACCATAAAAATAAGCTATTCCCAATGGGAAAAGCATAAAACCGGAAATAACCAGCATTAATATTGATATAATATTAAATACAACTGCAAAATGCATTACTAAACCTCAAAAATAGATTCAAGACGTTTGATGGTATCACTTCTGGTAATAACAACCATATGATCATTCGGTTCAATGGTCATATCTCCACGGGGAATAATATTCATTTCTTCTCTTGAAATCAGTATTATTAAGGTCTCTTTCGGCAGCTTAATATTTTTTATTAGCTTATTACAGAGAGGGGACTCCGGAGATATTTCAAACTCAATTATTTCAAAAGGACTACCGGATATATTATAAATACTTTTTATGTTTCCTTTCCGAATAACTTTTAGAATAGTATTTACCAGCACATCATTAATGCTTACAGAAACATCTATTCCAAGACTTTCAGATATTCGCCGATAAGCTATTGTTTCAACAAGTGATATTGCCCTTACCACTCCCTGTTTCTTTGCATACATACCCGTAATGAGATTAAGTTCCTGATTTCCTGTTGTAGAAATAACCAGATCATAATCTTTTAGCAGTTCTTCCTCCCAGATTTCTTCCTGTGTAATATCGGCATGTGTTACCATGGCCTGGGGATACTGCTCAGTTAAATATTGACAACGTTCATAATCACTATCAATAAGATGAAGCTTTTTCACACGGGCCTTGGAGAACCTTTTCATTATCCTACCAATGAATTTTGTCTCTTCTTCTTTATAATATCCAAGATAATCGGCGACATAACAGCCAAGCTTTCCGCAACCAATTATTGCAACATCCTTTAACGAAATTATTGGTTTGTTGAAGAATTTAAAAATAACATTAAAATCCTCTTCGGTTGCAATTACATACAACAGCTCATTTCCTTCAAATACAGTCTCGCCGGAGGGTATAAGATGTGTATCGTCACGTAATAAAATTGGAACCAGAAATGTGGCTTCAATGGCTTCATTTACCTGATGAAGGTTTTTTCCTATAAGATCAGACCCAGTTGGTATGGTGAGGTTGCGCATCTGCAAATCTGTATTGTCGAATAACATTACATTACTCATTGCCCCATGTTCTACAGACATAGCAATTACTTTTGCTGCCTCAATCTCCGGATTGATGATATGATTGATGCCGAATACCGTATTCGAGCTTAATTGGTTGTGGCTGTAATCTATATTTCGAACTCTGGCTATAGTAAATATATTCTTTGCATTTGACGCTGCAAGGCCGCAGGCGATCATATTTAATTCATCTGATTCGGTAACACTGATAAAAATGTCTGCTTTTTCAAGTCCTGCCTGATAAAGAACATCAAGATTATTTCCTTCATCATTAATTACCATGCAATCAAGCTGATTACTAACTTGTTTTGCACGAAGAGGATTTTTTTCTATGATTGTTACATGTTTATCTTCGTTGATTAGTTGTCTGGCAAGATGAAAACCAACTTTTCCAGATCCAAGAATTATTATATTCATTTGTGAAACCCTAAACTACAATAGCTAACATGTCAATAAATATACCATTGGAATTTTCATTGACATGTTTTGGGAAGTAGCCTGCCGGAATTTCTTCCGCCAGCTAAACTCACTACTCAGAAGTTTTTGATTTGAATATTTTCAAATCAAAAACTTAAAAAGTGAAATGAAAAAGTTTCTCATTTTTTTATTTCACTCATTTTCCATATTTTTCCCAGTAAGTCCCGAAAAGTTTATCCTCATCGGGAACAACCGGTTCAATAGGTTGTGAGACCCAGGTGTTATTGAGAAAATGTTTCCAGGTAATATTTTCTGATGTAATATTCCCCCCCCAGGAACCACACCCTAGTGTCATTGAAAAGGGCATCCCATTATCATAATTACCGCTATTTCCATAACTTTGCGGTTGTCTAACCATGATTCTACTAACCTTAACTTTAGTTGCAAGTTCCAGCATTCGTTCATCACTGGTGGTATGTATCCCACAGGAGTGTCCAAATCCGCAAAATTCAGTAATTTTTTCAACATACTCAATTGCTTCAGAAAATTCATCAAACTGCCACAAGGTCAGGACTGGTGAAAGTTTTTCAGAGGAGAACATATCTTCAGGACCAATTTTTTCACCCAGGACCATTAGCATAGTTGTTGAATCAGGGACACTAAGGCCTGCCAAACCAGCAATTTTCAGTGCACTCTGTGCAACAATATCTTTGTTAAGATGAATACCATCAGGCCACATTGCAGCTCGAAGTTTCTCTTTTTCATCAGCGTTACAAAGATAACCGCCATGGGATTTAAGGTTTTCAATAACTTCATTCCATACAGTTTTTTGAATTACCACCGAATTCTCTGATGAACAGGAGGTAGCGTTGTCAAAGGTTTTTCCCAAATATATCTTCTTTGCGGCATCAGCCAGGTCCGCAGTTTCATCTACTATCATGACAGCATTTCCAGCTCCAACCCCATAGGCTGGTTTTCCGGCAGAGTAGGCTGCTTTGACCATACCGGCGCCGCCTGTTGCCACAATAAGATCAACTTCTTTCATGAGTTCCTGTGTAAGTTCAACAGAAGGCTCTGTAATACATTGAATGAGATCGACAGGAGCTCCAACTTTTTCAAGCCCTTTACGCATAAATTCACAGGCAAGAGCTGTACATCCCTTTGAACGTGGATGTGGTGCAAAAATAACCGCATTTCTGGTTTTGAGAATTGGTAATCCATTTCCCGGAGGTGTTGATGTAGGATTTGTACAGGGTGTCAATGCACCTATAACACCAACAGGTTTTGCAATTCTGATAAGCCCTTTCTCTTTATCCTCTTCTATTACACCGACAGTTTTAACTCCATCAAGATCCCTGAGAGTTCCAAGTGTTTTTTTTATGTGCTTAAGCAGCTTATTCTCATAGATTCCCATTCCTGTCTCTTCTGTTGCTAGTTTTGCACAAGCTATTGCATTTTCCTCTTTATACACTTCCCAACCTGCTGCAGTGACCATCTCATCAACTTGTTCCTGTGACCAGTATTCAACAACTTTCTGAGCTGCCCGAGCTTTTTTCAACATTTCCTGTAAATTATCTGCCATCTGTTTATCCTCTATTTTTTTATTAGCGCATCTGTAATAAGCAGCGCATCATCTAATTTATCAATTGCTTCATCTATTTGTTCCTGCGTTATAATAAGCGGTGGAGCAATAAAAATGAAATCCCATTTTGCAAAGAGCGTGAGTCCCAATTCGGTGAGCCTTTTAATAATCAGTCCTGAAACATTCCGGTTCGCATCATTGAATCCTGCTAATGCTGCCCTGCTTGCACGGTCAGACGTGAGTTCCAGGCAAGCCCAAAGTCCTTTACAGCGAACATCACCTATAGAGGGGTGCTTATCCTTTAGTTCAAGCAGCTTCTTATGTAAGTATTCTCCGTTAACTGCCGATTTTTCGATCAGGTTTTCATTCCTGTAAACCTCAATATTTGCTATACCGGTTGCGCAGGCAAGTGCATGTCCACCATAGGTAAGTCCTCCAACAAAAGGATGATCATAAAAATGGTCCCAGAGTTTTTTATTCCATATCATTGCACCTAATTGTACATACCCGGAGGTTAGTCCCTTGGCAGTAGTGATAATATCAGGTACTACATCGAAATTCTCGATAGCAAACCATTTTCCTGAACGACCCCATCCACTCATTGTCTCATCGATAACCAAAAGTATTCCATTTTCATCACAAAGCTGGCGTACTCCCTGCATATACTCTTTAGTTGGGATTATTATACCATTTGTACCTACTATTGGTTCCATGAAAATAGCGGCAATTGTATGCGGACCATCAAGCATGATCTGAGTTTTCAATACCTCAAGACTTCTTTTTCCGCACTCTTCTTCCGATGTCGATCCAAAGGGGTCACGATATGGATAGGGGCCGAAGAATTTAACAACCCCGGAAATTCCCGGTTCAGCTGCCCATCTTCTTGGGTCTCCGGTCAGGGTTATAGCACCTGCTGTAGCTCCGTGATAGCCCCTCCATCTTGAGTATATCTTATGCCGGCCTGTTGCAAGCCGTACTGCCTTGATTGCATTCTCAATAGCTTCTGCACCACCATTAGTGAAAAATGAATAATCCAGATCACCAGGTGTGACTTCTGAGATCATCTTTGCCAATTGTGCTTTCGGTTCCGAACCGAACATGGTTCCTACATAGCATAATTTATCCATCTGGCTTTTCATTGCATCAAGGACATGTTTGTTGCTGTGTCCAATATTGATATTCAGTAATCCAGAACAGAAATCAATATACTTTTTCCCATCTGTATCCCATTGATAGATGCCTTCTGCCCTGTCCATAATTATTGGGTTGACTGCCCCCTGGGCTTTCCAGGAATAAATGACATGTTCCCGATCCATTTGTTTAAGTTCATTTGTCGTCATACGACCTCCTAGATAAAACAAAAAATAGTTTTCTAATTGCCCCAATTTCAAATGAAGTTTCAAGGGTGAATATTAGAATGTACTGAACGCAGTCATGGTGTATTCAATAACCAAGAACTACGAAAGCTAATAGTACCTCAAGTTCAGTAAACGGTCAAATCCTAAGTTGCAAAATGTTGCAAAGTTTATATATTTATTATCACTATTTGCTTTGTTTTAGGCTCTGTTTTCGAAGTGTAGTGATTTCTGGATCGCAACCGGAAATGAAAACATCGGTCACTTGAAAACACTACAAAAGGTTGATCGTTCACCTATGATTGCATCATTTTTCAAAGAACATTCTTCGTATTCAGATAGTTCAGATCGCGACCACTACACTTCGAAAACAGAGCCTTGTTTTATGTCAATTTTTATTATAAATAATTCGACATTATTAACTGATCTAAATATAAGCTGCGAATTTCTGCCGCCATATAAAAAGAGCCGGAAACAAGAATAGGCATATTGTTTAATTTTAAGTATGAATTCTCTTTTAATGCAAGAGAAAGTGCTGCAGCAGGATTTTTTTCAAGAGAAATATCACAATCCAGGTTTAGTTCCTCTTTTTTTCTTATAAAGAGAGAATATAATGCATCCGGATCGCTCTCTTTGAAGCTGCCTGGTGTAGAAATAATTATTTTATTAAAGGTTTTGATTGAGTAATCTGCCATAAGTTCGTGATTTTTTCCAAGAACTGCACCAAATATCAATAATCCTTCTTTGTTAGAGAATATTTGTCTGAATGAATCATACAGTTTAATTATAGACTGCTCCGTATGTGCTCCATCTATGAAAACAGGAGGATCGTTCTGCAGGAGCTCCATACGGCCGGGGAGAAAGGCCTCTTCAAGTGCTTGTATTGTTTGTGTCCCGGCATATTCTCCAACTGTTTCAAGAGAGAGCAGTGCTAAGGCTGCATTTTCTGCCTGAAAATTTCCGCGCAATCGTAACGACAGCTTCGTAATTTTTTTATGCTTCCAGGAAATAGTACTTTTCTCACCATCAAAGTGAGTTCTGGTAGCTATAGAATCTACTTCATCACTAAGAGAATATATTTTAGATTCTAACCTTTTAGCAGTCTGCTTTATGATATTTTCAGCACTATTTTTCAAATTTCCTATAACAACTGGAGTCAGGTGCTTAATGATGCCTGCTTTTTCACCGGCAATTTTTTCAATGGTATCACCCAGGATCGCAGTATGTTCCAGTTCAATAGAGGTAATTACAGAGAGTTCCGGCAGAATGACATTGGTAGCATCCAATCTTCCGCCCAATCCTGTTTCAATTACAGCCCAGCCACAATGAGTCTCTTTAAATAATAAAAATGAGAGTAGGGTCAGCAATTCAAAGGTAGTAGGTTTTATGTATCCTTTTTCCTCTGAAAAGGTGAATGTTTCCAAATGCTCTATCATAAAATTTATTGTTTTTATCAGTATACCATCTGAAATAAACTGCCCGTCGACGGTAAAACGTTCACGATAGTTACTTACATGGGGCGATACATATAATCCAGTTCTATGTCCTTTTGCAGAGAGTCCGGCCCTGATGAAAATACCTGTTGATCCTTTTCCTTTTGATCCTGCCAAATGTATTGCTTTAAAACTATGTTCAGGGTGTTGAAAATGATCAAGCAATGCAACCATCCTATCAAGCCGATAGGTTCTTACCGTATAGTGTGTTTTTTTGGCAAGATTAGTGAATGATTCAAAATAGGCAAAAGCGGTATCGACATCTGTAAATTTCATTAGCCGTACTTTAGTACAGACAGGCCTTTCTGGTCAATCTTGCTTATTTCAATACATCACGTAAATTTGTAAAAACTGATCTGAAGCAGGTGGGAAGTAGACCCTGTTTGCAGGCAGGTGGACAGGTACATGGTTGTATGTTATTTTTTCTGTATGAAAATACTTTTTGTATGCCTTGGAAATATATGCAGATCTCCGTTAGCCCATGCCGTCTGTGAGCAGATGGTGATTGAAAAAGGAATGGGACCTTTAGTTTTTATCGAATCCGCCGGAGTCTCCACGTATCATGTTGGAGAGCAGTCTGACAGGAGAATGAGAAAAACTGCTGCTGAAAATGGAATAGATATAGATCATAGATCACGTCACTTTACGTATTCGGATTTTTCAGAATATGATCTTATTTTTCCCATGGATTACAGTAACTATTCGGATATAATCAGAATGGCCAGAACTGAGGCTGATCGGCAGAAAGTTGTAATGTTCAGGGATTTTGATTCTCAAGGTCAGGGAGATGTTCCCGATCCCTATTATGGGGGGGCTGAAGGATTTCAGAATGTTATAGACATAGTGATGAGAACCTGTAAGGGCATAGTAACTCACTTGCAAAAACGCCTATGAATCGACTCCGGCAGATTGTTACACAGGCAGCAAAACATATAGATCACAACTATTTGGTTCAAAGTGTGATTCCAGTTCACGGCGGTGATATTAATGAAAATTATATTATAGAGATGACGCGGGAAGAGGGTGACGGTGTAGAAGTACAGAAAAAACTATTTTTGAAAGTGCAGCACAATTCACCAGAGGATTTCTTTGAAGCAGAGGTCGAAGGGCTGCAGGCTTTACAGAGAAATCTACATATTGCTTTCAGGGATAACCCCGTGGCATTGAGAACTCCAAAAGTGCTTGGGAAAGGTATTCTTGAGAATTCCCACTACCTTATATTGGAACATATTCCAACTGAATCAGCAGTAAATAGTGCTGATTATACGTTGGGGAGACAACTTGCATTATTTCATAGCTCGGAGAATGAGCGAACAACAAGCTGCCGGACTGCTTTTTTTGGTTTTCAAAATGATAACTATATTGGCAGTACTCCGCAGATTAATACTCATCATGCAAATTGGATAGATTTTTTCCGTGAATGCAGACTTGGGTATCAAATTGATACTGCAGAAAGACATAATCTGCTTGACCGAAAACTGCGTAATCAACTTGATACTTTGTCAGGGGAGTTGGAAAATTTATTGACTGAACCTAAATACCCGGTTCTTGTGCATGGTGATTTGTGGAGTGGTAATATTATGAAGGCAAATAGTGGCGAGTGGATACTATTTGACCCGGCAGTATATTACGGACATCCGGAAGTTGATATTGCCATGACGGAGCTTTTTGGGGGCTTTGGCAGGAGTTTTTACGAAGGCTACCATGCTGTTATCCCTCGGGATTCAGGATATGAAGAACGCAGGGATCTGTACAATCTTTATCATATGCTGAACCACCTCAATCTATTTGGCCGATCGTATGAATCATCTGTTAAAAACATAGTCAGAAAGTACTTATAATTAATATAATCAATGCTTTTACGCTATCAGTGGCACAATTTCTCTTGCGAACCTACTCAATATAAAGTAGAGTTATATATGTTGATAGGGGCCTAAAAATTAAAGTTTTTATTGAGTTGCTTGATTCTCAAACGAGAGAGAGGAGCGGAACCAACGAGTTGGTTCCATTTCCGAGTGAGTGAACAACCAAAGGTTGTTTCAGGAGTTTGCGTTGCAAACTCCAAAGCTGAACGGGTTACCGTTCAGTCGAGAACGCAAGGAAACATACCCCTGCCCCTGAAACTGCTTCGCAGTTTTTGGCGGAATAGAACCGCTAAAGCGGTTCTGGGTCCAGGGCTTGCCCTGGAGTATGATACCTTTCATTTTATGAAAGAATTACCCCGTGAATGAATTAAAAGGAGCGGATAATGAAAGTAAGGCATAATGATAAACCCTGGTTAAAGTTACAGAAATATAAGGGAGAATACTTTCAAGGTGAATGGCCTACTATTATTGAGATGTTTAATATTACGGTATCAGAATATCCGGACAATAAATGTTTTACTGCATATTCACCTGAAGAGCTGTTTTTTACCTATAAAGAGGCTCAGCAGACAATCATTGAAGTATCAAATTATCTTGTAAAAAAGGGCATAAAGCATGGAGACAAGGTAGCGGTAACCGGGAAAAACAGTCCTGAGTGGGCTATTGCATATCTTGCTATACTCCATGCCGGCGGAATAGTTATTCCTTTGGATTACCAGTTGAAAGTTGAGGAAATAGATAACTTAATGAAGTTTTCTGATGTATCAATCCTTTTTGTTGACGAGGAGAGGTTTGATCTGCAGGATGCAGATGGAATAATAGGATTAACTGAAAAAATTTCATTATCACCGGCAAAGGATAATTATATCCTCAATATCCAGGAACCAAAATTTATTGATCGTGAGATGCCTAAAGAAGAAGAGCTTGCTGTAATTCTGTTTACCTCCGGAACAACAGGAAATCCCAAAGGGGTTATGCTCAATCATCGAAATATGGTTGCAGACTGTTTCCTGGGTCAGGGACTTATGAATCTCTATCCCAGTGATGTTTTTTATGCACTTCTTCCCATTCATCACTCCTACACTATGCTGGCAGTTTTCTTTGAAGCACTCTCTGTAGGAGCTGAAATTGTTTTTGGAAAAAAGCTGATAGTAAAACAGATACTTCTGGAATTAAAGCAGGCTAAGGTTACTATGTTCCTTGGAGTTCCCATGCTCTTTAATAAACTGCTGAAAGGCTTGCTTAATGGAATTAAAGAGAAAGGGATTGTAATTTATGGAATTATCCGTTTTCTTATGTCCATAAGCGGATTTATTAAGAAAACTTTTGGTGTTAATCCCGGGAAGAAAATGTTTGGGGGGCTTTTGGCGAAATTGTCACTCGATACAAACAGGATTTGTATTAGCGGCGGAGGGCCTCTCCCCGCATCAACTTTCAAACTTTTTAATCAATTGGGAATAGATTTTGTACAGGGTTATGGGTTGACTGAAACCTCTCCAATTATTACATTGAATCCGATTTATGCCTATAAAGAAGCCTCTGTAGGTAAAATTTTACCACAGACAACGATGAAGCTCCTAAATCCTGATGAAAAAGGGATTGGCGAAATTCTGGTGAAAGGGCCTATGGTTATGCAGGGGTATTATAATAACCAGGATGCGACTGATGCGATTTTTACCGAGGATGGATGGTTAATGACTGGTGATGCCGGATATATAGATAGTGAAAACTATGTCTATCTCACCGGACGTACGAAGTCCCTCATTGTAACTGAGGGTGGGAAAAATGTTTTTCCTGAAGAACTTGAGGATGAATTCCAGCTTTTCGAAGAAATTGAGCAAATATTAGTTATCGGATATCTGATTGATAAAAAGATAAAAGCTGAAGGAATTCGGGCAATGATTTTTCCAGCAGAGACTTATGTTAAAAAAGTTAAAGAGAATACTGAAGCTGCTGGTGCTGCAGAGGTAATTCAGAAGCGGATGGATGAGATTGTTTATGAAGTAAATCGTCGATTAACTGGATATAAACATATAACACAGGTAACGGTTGTTGAAAAACCGATGCCAATGACTTCTACTAAGAAAATAAAAAGATTTGAAGTCATAAAGGAATATAGTGATTAATAGATGAATAGTGCAACAAGAAATTATCTGCGTAAATTGGCCCATGATTTGAGTCCTGTCGTTATGGTAGGGAAGAATGGAATAAATGCCAGTGTTGAGGAGGCTGTTAATCAGGCTCTTATCTCGCACGAGCTTATTAAAATTAAATTTATAGATTTTAAATCCTCAAAAAAGGATTTAACCCTGCTGCTTACTGAAGCAGTAGGTGCAGATCTCATATCTCTTATTGGTAATATTGCCATTCTGTTTCGGCAGAACAGAGATCCTGATGATCGAAAAATAAAAGGTGTGGTTTTCTAATTTATGCTTACAGAATTAACAACATATCTACCTTTGTCAGGGATGTCGATTGCTGCCATTCCTCAGCTGATTCAAGGACCCGGCTCTTTAAAAAAACTGCCTGCATGGCTGATTAGTCGTAGTTTTAGATCAATAATACTCTGTACGGGCGGAAAATCATTTGATAACGCTCTTTTCAAAGAAGAGTTGTTTGATCTTTTGAACGCAGAGGGGCTTAGCTATAAAAGATTTTGTATCTCCGGTGAACCTTCACCGGAAATAATTGACTCAATCACATACACTGCTGCCTCAAAGCCTTTTGACTGTGTTGTAGGAATCGGCGGAGGGAGTGTTATGGATGCAGCTAAAGCTGTTGCTGCAATGATCCCCGTAGTCCGTGGAGCTGGAACAGAATCATCAGAATCATCAGAATCTGTGAGTGTTCAGGATTTCCTTGAAGGTGTTGGAACAAAAAAGCCGGCAGCAGAGAGATTGGGTCTTGTTACCATACCGACAACTTCAGGAACAGGCTCAGAGGCAACAAAGAATGCAGTAATAAGCCGAGTGAGAGAAAGGATTGGGGCTGGGGGATTTAAAAAATCTCTGCGTCATGATAATTACGTTCCTGATCTTGCAATCCTGGATGCAAACCTTTTACTAACTTGTCCGCAGGAAATAACTGCCTCTTCAGGATTGGATGCCATTACTCAGTTGTTGGAATCGTATGTTTCTACCCTTAGTAACCCATTCACAGATGCCCTGGCAGAAGATGGACTTATACGTGCCGGTAAATACTTACTGACTGTGTATGAAGATGGAGAAAATGTACAAGCGAGAAGTGAAATGGCTTATGCAGCATATCTTTCAGGAATTACCCTTGCAAATGCCAATCTTGGAGTTGTGCATGGTGCAGCTGGATTGCTTGGAGGTATACGGCCAATTCCTCATGGAGTGGCTTGCGGCACATTGCTGGCTGAATCTACAAAAGTGATAACTGATAGACTTATCAGAGACTTTGGTGAAAATAATCCGGCATTATTGAAGTATAGCAAGGCTGGATACTTGCTTAACTTTGACAAAAAGTATAAAAATGTCAAATTCGGTGTAACCTTATTACTTGATGCATTGTTTACATGGCAGGAAGTTCTTAAAATACCCCGTTTACGGGTGTATGGTTTTACTAAAGAAGAACTTTTGATACTGGCAGGAAAAACGGATTTGAAAAAGACTCCGGTTAAGCTGTCGGTTACTGAAATTCGGCAAATTTTTACTGCGCGGCTGTAAGTCGACGGTAAAATATTAGCTATACGAAGGCAAGGAGCTGTTCCTGAATGTAAATTCCGGACAGCTCCTCGTTTTTTCTGGATGATATAGGTAATTAGTTTTTATACTAAATCTTGTTCTTCTGTATATTTCCAGGGAAGATGCAGGGTATCCGCATAGTATCCCTGATTTTCAACAGGGAGCAGCAATGCCATTCGGCGCATGATCTCATCTGTAATTTCCTGACGTTCATCACTATTAAAACGCTTTTTTTCTAAAATAAGGGTAAAAGGTTTCCCCACACGTATTTTAACAGGGGTTCGCTTAAGTCTTTTTATATTTTTTGAGAAATTTTCCAATCCTATATGCACTACCGGAAGCATTGGTACCTTTTGTTTAATAGCGATAAAAGAGGTTCCGGCCTGACCACGGTTTAGTATACCTTGAGGGCTTCTGGTTCCTTCAGGAGCAATGCAAAGAAAATCACCTTTATCCAGCACTGAGAAGCACTCTTTTATAGATTTTATATCTATTTCTCCACGTCTAACCGGAATACATTCCCACCAGTTCATAAGGGTTCTTGTAGCAAGTGAATTCCACAGTTCAATTTTTCCCAATGCAATAGTTCTTCTGGGCTGCATGAAAAGGTATAAAATGGGAGCTTCCATAAATGATATATGATTCGCCAATAGTATCATGGGGCCATTTTTAGGAACGTTCTGCAGTTCTTTTACATCAAGTTTGCATGATATATGCATAAGACCTTTTATGATAACATTTCCAATTCTGTTTGCGATTGTCATTGATTATTTTCCCTGCTGTTCCAGCGCTAAGGTGATTGTTGGCTGATCACAAACATCTGCAGGTCCATAATATTGTATTGCACCCGGGAAAGTATAACTGGTTTTCAGCGCCCAGGCTTTTCTATTTTCAGCAAACTCATTAAAAGGCTTTCCATCAAGCTCAACAAGAGCTTTTTTAATAACCGGTTTCAGACTTCCATGACGCTGCTCAAGATTCATCATCATTGTTACCGGTATTCCTCCAGCTTTCCATTCATCTGCAGGTGCAGAAAGATTTGAAATGGATGAGATATAACCTGTAATTCCAGAAGCTATGAGCATAAAAGCGTTATATCCTAACGAGTAACAATAATCTGCATCAAAATTTGAAGGGAATGCACATCGTCCTTCATACCCGAAGAAATGGTGCTGTGCACTGAACTTTCCTGAAAAAGTCCCCTCATTTCGCCACTCTTTCAGCCTGTTTTCAACCATTTCAATCAATAATTTTTCAGTTTCAATTCTTGATACCTGAACATTTCCATGAGGGTCTCTATCCATTAAAAGCTGCCGCTGGATATTATTAGGCAGTGATGAGAATACATATGATGAATCTCTGGTAAGATTGGCATTAATCCACTCAGCCTGTGTCTCGAATGTATTCAATGTTATGAAATGTGCAGAGTGTTCGGCCATAAGATCGTTTAACTCTGATATGAGAATTTTCATCTCAGGAATAAACTCAATAAGTCCTTCCGGTACAAGAACCAGTCCGAAGTCATCACCCTGTCTACTTCTTACAGCAACTATTGCTGCAATGTCTTCAACAATCTCTTTTAGCGTAGTTTGTTTCGCTTCTATCTCTTCAGAAATGAGAGCAATATTTGGTCGTGTCTGAAGTGCACATTCAAGTGCAATATGTGAAGCACTTCGTCCCATCAGCTTTATAAAGTGCCAATATTTTTTTGCAGAATTTGCATCTCTTGCGATATTTCCAATAAGTTCTGAATAAGTTTTTGTGGCGGTATCAAATCCAAAGGAGACCTCTATAGCCTCGTTCTTTAGGTCCCCGTCAATAGTTTTTGGTGCTCCCACTACAGAAATACCTGAGTTATTAGCGGCAAAATATTCGGCAAGAACCGCAGCATTTGTATTTGAGTCATCTCCACCGATAACAACAAGAGAAGATATTTCTCTTTCTTTACAAATATCAACGCAAATAGCGAATTGTTCCTCTGTTTCCAATTTTGTTCTGCCTGAACCAATAATATCAAAACCGCCTGTATTTCTAAAAGGATCAAGGAACTCAGAAGTGATTTCAACAGCATCATTTTCAAGGATGCCTGAGGGACCGCCCCGAAATCCAAAAAGCTTCGATTCAGGATTAGCATTTTTAATTGCATCAAACAAACCTGCTATAACATTGTGTCCACCTGGTGCCTGACCTCCTGATAAGATAACACCAATATTTCTTTTTTCAGAAATTGTTTCATTTATACCATTGGTAAATCCAATAACGGGTTTTCCATAGGTGTTGGGGAATATTTCCTTTAGTGCTTTTCTGTCACTCTCAGGTTCAGCTATATTGCCAAAAACCGGGATAATTGAATGAATTTCCTGACGTAAAATAGTCGGTAGTTTTGGATTATAATCATATCGTGCTTTTTGTAATGGTGAAATCTTCATTGAGCAGCTCCTTGCAGCATTTTCCAGTAAATATGTGAATACATATGCGGGATTTTTCTAGTTTGTAGTAATTATCCTGTTTCCCTGGATTTAATGACATATCGTTTATTTATAACAACATTTATACAGGGATTTTTAAAAAATGACAAGTTTTAGATTCTGTAAATAATTTTTTGCTATATGAATTGACCACAAAAAGGTCTCGCTATAGACTGTCTAATATGAAAGTAACAACAGTTATTCCATTTATACAGCATTATGTTTGGGGGGATTCATACAGTATCCCGAAACTTCTCGGTAAAGAACCTGATGGAACTCCCTGGGCAGAATTATGGTTGGGAACTCATCCCAAAGGTCCAGCAAAAATTAATTTTGAGAATAAAGAAATTACACTACAGGAATATATCAAAAAGGCTCCATTAGAGATCCTTGGTAGAGCCGCAAATCAATTCAAAGGTGAGCTTCCTTTTTTGTTGAAGATTCTTGCAGTTGAAAAACCGTTATCGATTCAATGTCATCCTGCAAAATCACAAGCAGAAAAAGGATTCTTAAGAGAAAATTATGATGGAATTGATATAAATGCTTTTAACCGCAATTACAAGGATGATAATCATAAGCCGGAAATTTTATGTGCATTAACACCTTTTACCGCATTATGCGGGTTCAGGACGATTGGTGAAATAGATAGACTCTTTGATTTGCTTGATTCTGAAATATACAAAATTCATCTATATAACCATTTATTCAACGATTTACATAATGAATCTGATTGTTATCGTGCTTTTTATTCTACAATTCTACAGTTGTCGATAGATGATAAGCAGGAGTTTCTAAAAGAACTTTCTGAGGCAGCTGAGATATTCAGCAGCAGTGTCCCGGAATTTCGATTGGTGAAGCAGCTGTTGAATGAGTATCCGGGTGATGCATCTGCTGCAGCCCCGCTATATTTAAATTTGATAGAATTGCAGCCGGGAGAAGCCCTCTATCAACCTGCTGGAGAGTTGCATGCATACATCCATGGGACAGGTGTAGAGCTTATGGCAAATTCTGATAATGTTTTAAGAGGCGGTTTAACCGGTAAATATATTAATATTGATGAGCTTATGAAAATTGTTAAGTTCAAAGGTGTTCAAAAAGAAAAAACAATGTCTTTGAACTTTGTAGATGACTTGAGTTTAACTGAAAGAGGATTCTATCCAACACCGGTAAAAGAGTTCCTGTTATCAAGAATTGTCCCTTTATCAAGTGTTACTATTGAGAATCGGGAAAGTATTGCAATACTTCTGTGTACTTCAGGTTCTGGATCTATGATATTTGAAGACGAACAAAAGAGAAAACAAACGTTAGCGATACAAACAGGAACAATGTTTGTAATTTCAGCAGACTCATCAGAATATACTATTACCACGGATGATAAAGGGGTAGTGTTTATAGCTGAGATTCCCGGTGAGGCAATACAATTATGACAATCTGGATTGATGCAGATTCCTGTCCCCGACCAATCAGGGCAATAATAATGAAAGCAGCTGCAAGGTTGCAAACAGTAACTGTATTTGTTGCGGATAGAGATTTGGCTGATTGTAAAGGAAACTATATCAGAATGCAGGTTGTTGAACCTGGGATGGACAGTGCTGATTCCTGGATAGTTGAACAAGTTAAAAAAGGGGATCTTTGCATTTCAAGAGATATAATTTTGGCTTCAAGACTAGTCGAAAAGGGATCTGTTGTTATTGATGACCGTGGTGCAAAATATACTGCAGAGAATATCGCTGAAAGACTTTCAGTAAGAAACATGATGGCGGATTTTCGGGAATCCGGTGTTTTTTCTGAAAAAACCAGACCCATGTCGCCAAGAGATATTCAAAGTTTTGCAAATATGTTTGATAAGGAAATTACTGCCGCTCTGCGTGCTGGTAATAATGAATAATTGTTCAATGTGAATTGAGTATATTTCAGCAATCTAAGAATTAAACTTTGTTTTTATTCCGATTTAATGCAAATATTTATATAATTTCTGAATCATTCCCAATAATCAAGGAGCTGCAAATAATGGATAATAAAATTGTTAAGCGGATAATCAAAGAGTACGCTCTAATTACAATAGGTTCTTTCATTACAGCTTTAGGTTTGGTTCTGTTTATGACTCCTTCAAAAATCGCTGCAGGAGGGGTTAGCGGTATAGCGGTAATTCTCTATCATTTATTTGGGTTTGGTCCTGGTTATTCAATCCTGATCCTAAGTCTCCCGATATTTCTTATCGGATTACAAATTTTTGGTAAAAGATATGGATTTAAATCACTATATGGAACAGTAGCACTTTCAGTCGGGGTTAGTGTTTTTGGATATTTTCTGGGATATGAAGGTGTTCTTGAGTATGTAGACAAAACTGATATTCTGTTATCAGCACTATTTGGCGGAGTTATTATCGGTGGTGGACTAGGTATTGTTATGAAAGGCGGCGCAAATACCGGAGGTACAGATATCCTGGCTCAAATATTGCATCGTTACAGCTCACTTCCCCTTGGTACGTCATTATTTATTGTTGATGGTGCTGTAATTACCGTCGCTGCTATAGTTTTTGGTGTTGAAGCAGGGTTATTTGCTGTAATAACAGTTTTTACAACAGGGCAAGTAATAAATTTGATTACCAGCGGAGCAAACTATGCAAAGATGGCGTATATAATAAGCAGTAAACATTCAGAAATCCGAGAGAAACTCCTCCATGATATGGGGCTGGGGGGCACTTTGATAGATTCCCGGGGGATGTATACTGATATGGAAAAGAATCTTATCATGACAGTTGTACGAAACAGAAAAATTAGTCAGGTTACGAATGTGGTAAGAACTATTGATCCAAATGCTTTTATGGTTATTACAAATGCTGCAGAGGTATTAGGTGAGGGTTTTTCTTCTATTGAATTATATAAGAGAAAATTTTAGGATAATCGATTTCAAACAGTTAGTCTGATACAGTAAAAATGGAGAAATTTATGGATTTTAAGAAGGTTATTGAAGGTCGTGAAAGTTGTAGAAACTATGATCCTGATAAAAGTGTTCCGCAAAAAATTCTGCAGGAAATTGCTGAAGCTGGCCGGACTGCTCCATCTGCCTGTAATTTACAGCCTTGGAAATTTTTATTTATTTCCTCATATGAGCTGCTGAGAAAGGTGAAAAATAGTTATGGGAGCAGGTGGATAGATGCTGCTCCGCACTTTCTTGTAGTGGTTGGGAAACGTTCATCTGCATGGGTACGTACAGACGGCTATAACTCTCTGGAGACAGATTTAACGATAGCTATGGATCACATGATCCTTGCTGCTGAATCATTGGGTATAGGAACTTGCTGGATAGCGGCTTTTGATGATGAAAAATTACGTAATGCTTTGCTTCTCGATGAAGAGGATGAGGTTTTTGCAATTACTCCTTTAGGATACTTCCCAGCTGAAAATACTAAAAAAAACCATAAAAAAAGAAAACCTTTAGAAGAAATAGCATTTTTCTTATAAATTTTTTAAATATTTGAATAGTTTTGCCAAATTTCGCAGTTATAGAGAGTATGAAGAACTTATGTATTGGCTGCGGAAGCGGATTACTGCGGGAAGGGCTTGAATCTCTTTGCAGGAAAACTGGTGAATTAAATTTTGTTTCATGTGTTTCAACTAGTATTGAACTTGGAAAGGTTTTACAGGAAAAAAAAATTGATGTATTGCTGATTGATCCGGAAACTTTTGTTTTTATGTATCATCAGACAAATCAATATACTGGTAATCCATTGATGCATATCAAAAAAAGTCGCGAATCTCTGTTAATATTAGCATTTGCTGATAATACTGATTATGCAAAACTGCGCCCTTATATGGCTCAGGGTTATGATGGATTTGTATTTCTGGATAGATCTTTTAGTGAAGCTGTACATTCAATACAGGCAGTTAGCCGCGGCGCAGTTTATATTCCTACTGAAGCCGCAGAATCACTTATTTGTGAGTATTCATTAACAATTTCTGAAATGTTAACTCATCGTGAAATCGAAGTCCTCAAACTATTAGGTCTTGGAGATTCATCAAAAGAGATCTCATTTAAGTTAGGTATTGCGGTGAGTACTGTAGATGTTCACAGAAAAAAGTTGTTGAGGAAAATTGGAACTTCTTCAGCCGCTGGCTTAATAAGATATGCGATAAAAACAGGGTTAGTCCCTTTATAAAAGGAGACGGGAGGATCCCGCTTCCCGTTTTCGCCCTCCCTTTTCCCTTCTTAAAATTCAGCATTCTTGACTGTTCTAGGGAAGGGGATTACGTCACGGATATTCTGCATACCTGTTATATACTGAATAACACGCTCAAAACCCAAACCAAATCCGGCATGTGGAACACTTCCATATTTTCTTAGGTCAAGGTACCACCAATAATCTTCTTCGTTTAGTCCCCATTCATGAATTCTTTTAAGAAGAACATCATGTCGGTTTTCACGTTCGCTTCCACCGATGATTTCTCCCAATCTTGGAACAAGAACATCCATAGCTCGAACAGTTTTTCCGTCATCATTCATCTTCATGTAAAAGGCTTTAATCTCTTTAGGATAATCAGTAACAATAACTGGTCCATTACAAACTTTCTCTGTAAGAAATTTTTCATGCTCAGATTGAAGATCGGCTCCCCAGGATACCGGGAATTCGAAATTTGAGGATGCTTTTACCAACTCTTTTACCGCGTCAGTATAGGTCATATGAACAAAAGGAGTCTCAATAATTTGTTTTAGTGAATCAACAATTCCTTTTTCGACCCAGGTGTTAAAGAACTCCATATCTTCTGGACAATGCTCTAAAACATAGGAGAAAATATATTTTAGAAATTCTTCAGCAACAGCCATATCTCCTTCAAGAGTACAGAATGCCATTTCCGGTTCTATCATCCAAAATTCAGCAAGATGCCTGCTTGTATTTGAGTTTTCTGCACGGAAAGTGGGGCCGAATGTATATATATTTTTCATTGCCGATGCATAAATTTCTGCTTCCAGTTGCCCGCTTACTGTCAAATTTGATTGCTTGCCAAAGAAATCCTTACTATAGTCGACAGCACCATTTTTTGTTTTTGGTACATTATCAAGAGGTAGTGTAGTTACCTGAAACATTTCACCGGCACCTTCACAATCTGATGCTGAGATTATTGGCGTATGAACATAGAGAAAATCATTTGATTGAAAATAAGAGTGTACTGCAAAACTTAGTGCACTTCGCACTCTTGTTACTGCCCCAAGGGTATTTGTTCTGGGACGCAAATGGGCGATTTCTCTTAAAAACTCAAAAGAGTGCCGTTTTTTCTGAAGAGGATATGTTTCAGCAGGAGAGGCTCCCCAAAGAACGACTTTCTCAGCTTTGAGCTCTACTTTTTGGTTTTTTCCCGGTGATTCGACTAAACATCCGGTAAATTCAACACTTGCACCAGTTGAGATTTTATCGATTGTTTTAATTAGTTCTTCGCTGGTTTTATCCAAAATAACCTGAAGATTTTTTAGACTGGAACCATCATTTATCTCAAAAAAACAGAAGTTTTTCGAATCACGTTTTGTTCTGACCCAACCCTCAGCTTTAATTGAATTATCGTTTTCATCGGGGTCCCTTGAAAGTAAATATTTTATACGTAAAGACATTTTTCACTCCTTGCTGTCTTAATCAAGTGTTACACCTGATCCATGAATACATGGATATGAAATTTTTGATCAATAATAAGTAATTATTTATAAGTAATTACACTCAATCAAAAATTTCTGACCTCACCTATTTAAAAACAGGCTCAAGCATCATTCTAGTGAAAATAGTATACACATAAAATACTTGAACTGCAACGAATCTTACAAGTATTGTAGTAGTGTGAGGTTCTTCCAATATGCAGTTTTTTACTATATATTAGAGCAGGTTAATTCCCTAAAATAGAGAAATTTGGGATTAACTTATTAAAACCCGCGGTATAATTTTGCAGTAGCGTGTTAAAATCAGGGAGTATGTTTTGGGGAAAACAGTATATCAAATAATTGGGACAAAAAAGAACAGTGATACTAAAAAGGCTATCAGATATTGTAAAGAACGATCAATATCTTTTCATTTTGTTGATTTGAATGAACGTTCTTTATCAGTTGGCGAGTTTCAAAATATTTTCAGAGTTGTCGATCCAATTGATATGATAGATACGTGTAGTTCCACATATAAAAAAAGAGGATATGCGTATATGGAGTTTGACCCAGCTGAAGAGCTTTTGGAATATCCGCTGCTGCTTAAAATACCTATTATACGCGCAGCCAATAAAGTACTTGTTTCAGCCGATTCAAAGGAGCTTGATCGGTTCTTTGGGAAGGATTAGGCAGGATGGTTAAATATTCAATCCTTGGAAGCGGGTCTTCAGCGAATTCATATATTTTTGAGAATGATAATGGGTCCATTATTGTGGATAATGGTTTTTCAGCTAAAGAACTTATAAGAAGAGCCTTTGAAGCAGGTCATGATCTGGATAAGCTTCATGCAATTCTTTTGACTCATACGCATAGTGATCATATGCGCGGGGTAGGAACAGCGGCAAGAAAACTTTCGGTACCTGTCTCTATGCATGAGCAAGTCTCTCCTTACAATATTGTGAAAAACGGCAAACCTGAGACTTTTCCTGTCAAACCAGGGAAGACATATTCAGTTGGAGATTTTTCATATACAGCGTTTATTACCAGTCATGATGCTCCTTATTCAATAAGTTACGCTATAACCATACAGGAAGATTCCGGCTTGAAGAAATTTGTTATATTAACTGATACCGGAGAAATAGCATCGGACGTAAAGAAACTCCTTATAGATACTGAGGTATTGTTTCTGGAGGCTAATTATGATTTACAGATGCTTCTTAATGGACCCTATCCACCCTTTCTGAAGCGCAGAATTTTTTCTAAGAGGGGACATCTGTCAAATGATGATGCCGTCGACATTCTTCAGAAGCTTCGGGATAACGGAAATCACCATCTTAAAAAAATATATTTATGCCATCTTTCGGATACAAATAACAGCCCTGTTCTTGTCGAAAAAGCATGTAAGGAGCTGATAAGCTCTGGAATGGATATCACTGTCTGCAGTAAGGGCAGTTTATATTCAGCTGATCTAAAGTAGCGGCAAAAATGCAGCCAATGGTTTGTACTAAGTAGGCATGGTATCTTTCGTTTATTATACCAAAATTTCTTTATTAAAAGTATATTAGCAGATACCCTAAATTAGGAGTTTCAAAGTGAAGCATATAAATAATGTGAGAATTCAGGAAATAAAACCACTAATAAGCCCTTATGAGCTTAAGATGAAGTACTCGGTAGATGATCGACTTTCAGAACAGGTTGAGAGACAGAGAAAGACAATCTCTAATATTGTAAGTGGTGAAGATTCTAGACTTCTCGGAGTAGTAGGCCCTTGTTCAATTCATGATAAAAAAGCAGGAGTTGAATATGCTCAAAAACTGGCAGAACTTTCAACCAGAATTCAGGATAAAATTTTTATAGTGATGAGGACCTATTTTGAGAAACCTCGGACTGTTCTTGGTTGGAGAGGCCTAATTCTGGATCCATATCTTGATGGTACTTATCATATTTCTGATGGATTGGAGCTTGCCCGTGAAATTCTGTTGGAAATTTCTGAAATAGGGTTACCGGTGGGGTGCGAAATGCTTGATCCGATAGTACCTCAGTATATTGATGATCTTGTAGCCTGGGCTGCAATAGGAGCAAGAACAACAGAGAGTCAGACACATAGGAATCTTGCCAGCGGCCTTTCTGTTCCTGTAGGTTTTAAGAATAGTACCAGCGGAAACCTTTTTAATGCCATTAATGCAATAAAGACAGCAGCAAATCCAGCTAGTTTTATTGGGATAGATGAACATGGCAGCAGTTCGATTTTTAGAACTACCGGAAACGATAAAGGACATCTGATTCTCAGAGGCGGAACAGCAGGTCCCAATTATTATGAAGAGGATGTTGAACAGGCTGCGGTATATATGGAAAAAGAGGGATTGATTCCATCAATTATTGTAGACTGCAGTCATGATAATTCTGGTAAGAAAATAGCACGTCAGTCCAGAGTACTTCGCTCTGTTATTGTTCAACAGATTGACGGTGTTACTGCTGTTAAAGGTTTTATGCTTGAAAGTAATCTGTTTGAGGGAAACCAGTCTTTAACCGATGATACAGATAAACTTGCTTATGGCGTCTCTGTAACAGATGCATGTATAGGGTGGGAAGAGACTGAAAGAATTTTATTAAAGGCCTATAATAATCTGGATCAGAAGGAGGTATGGTAATGAGCAGAGCAGTGGTGTTTCTTGCAGAAGGATTTGAGGAGATCGAAGCCATGGTCCCTGTTGATCTTCTCAGAAGAGGCGGTGTTAAGGTAACTCTTTCTGGA
>Ga0307989_1000376_pt1 | contig 29922 bp, 26 predicted proteins | sample EllFjometagen185_FD_203164 | JGI IMG/M metagenome (GOLD analysis project Ga0307989, IMG submission 203164) | Marine microbial communities from Ellis Fjord, Antarctic Ocean - #185 | ecosystem: Environmental > Aquatic > Marine > Unclassified | place: Southern Ocean | collected 2014-10-08 | reverse complement strand
ACTGGTCCAGGGGTTGAATGGGTTTGGATAGTTAGGTAAGAGGGCAAATTCCAGAGGATGTTTTACAGTCCCATCATCAAGAGCCAGATAATCCCGGGTTACCACGCGTAAATCATCGATGTAATAGACACCTGTAACAGGCTGACCTGGAACATGGGTAAGCTGAATGCTGTCAAATTCTAGAGTACCGTTCAGTGTGCCATCTCCAATCCAGGTTCCTGTGCCATCCACAGACATATCCCAGTTCACCAGTCTCCAACCAATCCAATCAATCGTATACCAGGGGCTTACTTCATGGGCACCACTTCCGCCAATGTTATCATCCACACAGAATCTGAATTGGTTGCCATTGCCATCACCAAAGATGTAGGCTTGCATAACTCGACTGGCGTTAAAATGAACATTTCGGGGTGCGCCTCCACCGAGGTATTCGCGAAGAAGCCAGACACCGGCACTTTCATTCCAGGTGTAATTCATTTCCAGGGCAGAGGTGCTGCCAATATTCAGCGCAGTGGTTTCAGTGCTTGCAGCAATTGTTGTAAGATCACCATCAATACCTGTGGTGCTGCCACTGCCGCTAGGTGGCCACCAGTTGGCAACTCCACTTTCGAAGTTGTCAATATTGGTGACGGCATAATCATAATTTGATGTGGTAAAATCTATGACTGTTTCACTATTCTTGGTGTTGCCTAACATGTCCTTGAACCCAGGCAAAACTCTCACCCGATATTGCTGATTGTCCAATAGATCGTTTGTGGCATAAAGTACCAAAACACTTTGTTCATTAATTAGATAATGCTCTAGCGTGGTTTCCTGAACCTGGGAATCGTAGACTCGCTCCAATACCACCAGGCTTTCTGCTTCATTATCGAAAAGGATTTCCTCATCCCAGACAATATTGAAAACAGGTCGCAGATCCACCAGCTCAGCATTGTCACCGGGATAGGTTTCTTCTATGACGGGCGCAAAAAAATCACGGGACCCAGTTCTGAATGATAGGATGTAGTCATCTCCACCAACTCCATCTTGATTTCCATCAATTGGATGACCTGCTTCGTCTGTAGCTGTACCTGCAACTGTGAGGGTATAGTCTGTGAGAAATTCCAGTGAATCAGACAGAATCCAGGCCATACGCTTTTTGTCCTGGGATAAATAAAAAGAGCCAGAAATGAGTGGGTCAATTGAAAGCGCTGCCTCCAATGAGGTTCTATCCATGGCTTTTGAAAAATCAAGAAAGGGAATTTCCCAAACTGCCCAGGAAGTGTCACCTTCAACAGGGTGAGATTCAACTACCACTGGGGGTGCTGTATTTACCAGCATAAAATTTGACATGATTGTATGGTTTGCAGTCACCGTAACAGAAGCTGTGTCAGTTGCAAAACCTTCAGCCGTTACGATTACCTCATAGGTACCAGGAGTGAGACTATCAACTTTGAAATAGCCATTATTATTTTCACCACCATAGTATCTATGTCCACCGGGTTCAACGGTAACCTCGAGATTGTTGACCGGCTCCCACTGATCTTGAAGACTGCTTAATGCAAAATATGTTACCACATTTCCTGGATCCCTGACCAGACCGGCAATAGCACCCGAGGTGAAGCCAGGTTCTCCAAAATATGAGAGGTAGCTGCGGGCTAGTGCCATGGCTTCGTGTTTCCGGTAGTCCAGATTCATAAGACGCCACGATTCAGGAATATAGTCATGGAAGGAACCCTCAGAGATGGTTGCTGGCATATTGGCTGGAACCAGTACTCCATAGCCATTACTCCAGGTTGGATTCAAGGTTAAGTCACCAATTGAAACACTACTTGTGGTGTGGTTTACAGAATGGATGATTGGTGCCATGAGATCAGACATGGTACGTGCTAATGGGAAAGTTGGTGAATTGGTAGTACCATTGTAAATGACCATGGCGTAGTTCGCCGTTCCATTCCAACCATTACTGTGGTTACTATTGAAGAAATCCGCATTAAAGGCGTTAGCAACCCCAGCTCGTTCAGATAGGGCTAGATCATCTGATGTGTTGTTGTTACCCGTTCGGGTAATGGCTACCTGTGCGCCCAGACCCAAGAGAATATCTCTCAGTTCAAGCCCTTTGGTTAGGTTTGATTCAGATTCCCAGAAGCCAGTTGCTTCCATAAATCGATCATCACCTTCATGTCCGGAGTGGCCGGGATCAATACAAATTCTTACACCAGTTAAATCCTGTGAAAAAACCAGAGAAACCATTGCCGCGAGGAGTAATATCTTTTTCATCATTTCACCTACTCCACAATCTCAAATGAAGTTTCAATTATTTCACCCCGGAGTGAATGATAAATTACGCGCTTCCCATCAGGTGACCATTGGGGATACATTTCAATTGTGTCTGGAGTTTCAGTAATTCTCCAGGCGTTTTCACCATCATACGAGACAATCCAGATTTCTGATTCAGTATACTGATTACCGTCATCGCGGTCTTTCATATATACGAGATATTCCCCGTCGGGTGACCACTGGGGTGCATGTGCATATCCCAGATCGGAAATGACTTTCCCATCGAGGTCACAAACAAAAGTTCCCTGCCCCGTTTTTGTGTAAACCAGCTTGTCGTAGTCAGGGGAAATTGCAGACCAGATATAGTTGCCTTCACCTTGGGGGGCGATGATTGACTGGACACCGTTATCATAAAGTTTTAGCGTAAGCCTGTCATTCAGAACAGTGGTATAGTCTGCGAGATTTCTCTCAGACTGTCCGCTTATCCCGTTGAGAATTGTGAGGGACTCATCATTGAGATAAACCAATTTATCGTCAACCATATTAGCAGGTGATACAAACCTAGACCCTTCTGCTATAAGATGTTTTCCAGCTGCATCAACTTTGTAGAGAGAAGTGAATTTTCTACCCTTCTCATATTCATCCTGTCGATAAATAATGCTGCCGTCTGTGAGACTACGTGGTTGGAAACCGGCACCCTGTGAATTGGTAATTTGCTCTAGTTCTTCTGACGTTCTATCCATAACCCATAGGCCGGCATAAGCATTTTGAGTCATTAATATGGATTCACCATCAATGGTGTATACAGGAAAATAAAAGGGTGTGTTGATATCATCTATAAGCACATGAGTTTCGTCAATGATGATATCTTTGGCCAAAAGACCTGAGGCCAAAACGAAGAACAGAGTAAAAAGTTTAGTGTTCAAGGTACCGCTTCCCCGAGAGCATTTTTCAGCGCTCGTAATTGTTTGTGTTTCTATACTGTATATAAAAAGCCCCTGAACATAATGAACAGGGGCTTTGGATCATGTGATCTAGCATAAACTTATGCTCATGCCTCTATTATTTCAGGACCATGATTTTACGTGTCCTGGAGATGCCATTCGATTCCAGTTTGATCAAATAGACTCCTGAGGATACATCAGAAGCATTCCAGCGAGTCTCATGATATCCTGATCCCAACATACCGCTGATCAAAGTAGAAACAAGCTCACCCCTCAGGTTATAAATAGTCACCGAGGACTGGGCAGGTTCAACCAGGGTAAATGGAATGGTTGTCCAGGGATTGAAGGGGTTGGGGTAATTTGGGAGCAGGGCTAAGTCAGTAGGTTGCTGTCTCTCGATCTCGTCGATATCAAGATAGTTTCTGTCCACCACGCGAAGATTGTCAATGTACCAGGTTCCAATATTGATGTTACCTGATGTATAGCTCATCTGGATACTATCAAACTCAAGCGTTCCATCCAGATTCCCATCTCCGAGCCATGTGCCTGTTCCATCAATGGCCATATCCCAGCTAACCAATTTCCAACCAGACCAGTTGACTGGAATCCAGGGACTCACCTCATGGGCACTAGCTCCACCAATATTATCATCTACACAAAAGCGAAAGGTGTTCCCGTTTCCATCGCCAAAAATCCAGGCCTGCAGAATGTTGCTGGAATTGAAGTGGATGTTCCGACTAGGACCACCACCGAGATATTCGCGGATAAGCCACGCATCATCTCCCATATCCCAGCCATAATCTATTTTCATTGAAATGCTGTCCACATCTGTAAAGACACTCACATCAGTGACAAAGTCGCGACCAGTGAGTTCACTAATGATTCCAGAGGTGCTGCCTGATCCGGTCAACGTCCACCAATAATTCACAGATTGAGTTTCAAAATTATCAATATTGGTGACGCTATAATCGTAATTGGCTGTGGTGAAAGTCATCGCAGTTTCAAGTGTACGCATATTGCCAAACATATCTGTAAATCCAGGCAGAAGTTTCACACGATAGGACTCACTGTCTAGAAACTCATTTGTTGCGTAGATCACCAGAACACTTTTTGAGTTAATAACATGATGTTCCAGAGTGAAGGGCTGTGGTTCAGAATTGGAAACGCGTTCCAGAACCACCAGATCAAGACTCACACTGTTGGAGTCCAGCTCTTCATTCCACACGAAACTTACAATGGGTTTCAGGTTTACTGTATTGGAACCGTTTGAAGGGGTCGATGATGTCACAAAGGGTGGCGACATGTCCTCTGGCCCGGTTCTAAAATGTACACTCCAGTCATCACCGCCCAGTGTATCCTGATTCCCATCAATAGGGTTCCCTGAAAAGTCTGTTGCGGTTCCTGCAATGGTAATGGTGTAGTCTGTAAGGAACTCCAGTGAGTCGTCAACGAGGAATGACATTCTTTTGATGTCTCGGGTGAAATAGAAAGATCCTGCTGTGGCTGGTTCGATGGAAAAAGCAGCCTCGACAGATGCTTGATCCATGGTTCTGGAAAAGGTTATAGATGGATTTCTCCAGGCAGCAAAAAGCGAATCGCCTTCTGCAGGGTTTGATTCTGCAATATAGGGTGGTGTATTGGGAGCCATGAGGATATCCAGAAAGGTGACAAAATCATCGGACATATCTGTTACAGTTAGGGTGTCTGTATAATACCCATCGGCTGAGACAATGACCTCGAGCGTAGTATCGGGCAAATCCTCAAAGAAATAGAATCCATTATGAAGTTCATTGGGATCCGAGCTGTATTGATAGAACTGAGATTCGAATGTATCAGTGGTATAGGTTTGACCATTTACCTCAATGGTAGCGCCATTGAGACGGATACCAGTTTCCGAGTCTGTGATGATGCCCTCTAGAATGCCAGGATATGGTCGGGCAATTTCAAATTTGTCCAGGATTGTCCAGAACATACTATAGGCCATGCTACGGCAGTATTCCGTGTTCATATCAAGCTGGTTCTGTAGTGGGTTGGTATGATATCCCTGCTCGCTCAATTGACTGGGCATATTGGTACGACGGTTTACAGAAAGATAGGGTCCTTGAAATCCGGTCTGTGTACAAGGGGTTGAAGCCCATCCCGAATAGAAACTACAGTCTCCAGTCGATCCCCAGCCACTCTGTGGAATACGCATGACATCTGCAAGAAGGTCAACCATAATATCACTCATGGCCTCGCCACCTACAGGTGGATCTGGTGTGCCATCCCAGAGTTCACCCCAAAGTAGAAGTACGTTGTTACTGGTAGCCCCACCTGCGTTACTGTGGATGGAATGGTACCAAGCTGCACCTCGATTGTTGGCATCAATGCTTCTCTCAGAGAGCCCAACCTCAACCTGGTCATTATATCGGGAAGACCAGACCGTATCGATATCAGTTTTTGTCAGTAACATTTGACGTAAATGCAGAGCGGTCTGAAGGGATTCTTCAGCTTCTGAATAACCGCTTATTCCCATGTTCTGGGTAATGCTATGACCAGGATCGACAAAAATATTCCAACCGGATAAGCCAGTCACCTGAGCATTTAGGAGAGAAGTAATAAAAACGAGGAGGATGAATGATTTTTTCATGATCACCTCCAGCCCATCTGTTGGACAAAGACTTGACCGCGACCATCTGTTTCGTAGACAATCCAGGCGCCATCAGGTGACCATTGCGGGTTCATTTCGTGAAGGTCTGAAGTATTGCTAACATTGGTGCGTGAGTTTCCATCAATATTAATGGTATAAATATCTGAAGCGGTGATGGAATGACCATCATCAAATGTGAGCATAAAGGTGATCCATTCTCCATCAGGTGACCAGGATGGAGCACTGCCTCTGCCAAGGCTCAAAAGATTGTCGCCATTCACTTTGGCCAGCCAGAGGTTTTGACCAGCGGTAGAGTAAACGACATGTGAACCATCAGGAGAAATAGCATAACTATAGACATGATCCTGACCTGAGAATTGCGTGGTTTCTCTGGCTGGTGATGTTTGCCCGGCGATACGGTTTTGAAAGCGACCCTCTTTGATATAATGGAGCAAGGGGGTTCTAAATGCTAAATCCTGATCACTGGTATTGAAGCTTTCAAATTTCTCTGCAAAGGTGAGATAGATATGTGCATCATCATCTGTCCAGACAGGGATACCACCCATCCTGGATCGAGGGGATGCAAGTGGTTCCATGCTTCCATCAGCAACATTGAAGCTGACCAAAGTGTGGGAGCGGTGCATTTTGTTGAAATGCGAAATTTTAGATGCGATCCGGGCACCATCGTGGGACCAGGCAATTCCATACCCTGCAGAATAATCACTACTAAGTTGCTGCACGTTTCCAGTAGGGAAATCCAGGAGGTAGAGACCTGTATAATTTGGTCCACCAACAGCTACTTGATCTCCCAGGGGAGACCATTTCGGTCCCATGTAATATTCTCCAGGTTTACTGAGGGCAACCGGTTCGCCCTTAGACTCAATTTGCTTAGCGAGAGCAACCGTGGAACAGAGGATCAGTACGCTGATTAAGACACCTGCTTTATTTATCATGATCTTCTCCATTTAGTAGCGATAACTCATGTATCTGCCAGTTTGTAAAACTTCTTACCAAACTAAATCTATGCGAGCCTGCCTGCAAATGTCAAAACTCTAACACTCATAATACTTTGCGTCGTTTTTACAGGTTATTTAAGGGTATTAAGCATAAAAAAACCCAGGCTCAATCGGACCTGGGTTGATATATAGAAACTGGCTGAACGATTGAGAGCTTAGCCCAACTGGTTAATCACCTCATCATCACTAAGGGGAAAGCGCCCCAGATTATGTTTTGAGAAGATCAGTTCTTCATCTTTCCAAATATTATAGGCTCCTCCCGCAGAGGGCAGGAGGGTGAGACTCTCAACCTCATTTTCAAATCTATCTAAAATGCCTGCAACCAGACTGGTTGCTCGTGGTAAGTAGTTTCAGGTAACGCAATACTCGATTTTAATTTGCATGTTTTGCTCCTTCCGCTTTAAGCTAAAATTTGAAACACGTCTTGACAACTCCTGAAAAATGAGGTTACAATCACAGGATGTCTATTTATACCACCATACTTGAACACCCCACACTGCTTTTTGACGGCTATTGTAATTTGTGTAGTCGATCTGTACTCGCTGTGATAAAACGAGATCCTCAGGCCATTTTTCGATTTGTCAGTCTTCAGTCTGAGTTTGGACAAGCACTTCTGGAGCAGTATAAACTCACAAGGGATGATATTGATTCCGTGGTTCTGATTCAAAACGATTCATGTGCAATAAAAAGTGATGCGATCCTCGATGTCTTGCACCTATTGGGTGGGATATATGGGTACCTCACAATATTCAAAATATTACCCCTATCATTCCGTAATTGGATCTATGATTGGGTCGCTGGAAATAGATATGCCTGGTTTGGCAAAAAAGATGTCTGTTTAATTCCTACACTTGAGTTGGAAGATCGATTCCTGGCTTAGGTCGCTACGCCGTGTCTAATCTCCGCTTTGCGGATACTCCCCGTAACAAATTGAACTGCTATTAGTGAGATGAGACTCATGACAGCACCGGCAATAAACGGAATCCGATAATCAATGATCCAGGCCAGACCTCCCAATACAGGAATAACAACAGCAGCGGCAATATGATTTATAGTGAATCCCATGGCCATGGTGGGGGCCATGTGGTCGGCATCACCAACTTTTTGGAAGAAGGTGCGAATCCCCATGGAAAAATTGAAAAAGATATGATCAAGGACATAGAGGACAGCAATTACAGCTTTGGTCTCTACGGTAGCATAGGCAATAAATACGAATATCAGACTCAAGTACTCCGTAGACAGGACTTTCTGCTCACCAAAACGAATGATGGCCTTTCCAATTAATGGGCTGAGAAAATAATTAATGGCATTATTAAGCATGAATAGCATGGTGATTTCTTTGACACTGAACTGGAATTTTTCTACCAGTAGAAACACAGCAAAAGCCACAAAGATCTGTCGACGGGCACCAGCCATGAAGGTGAGGAAATAATACAGACCATAGCGTTTTCTGAAGATCATCTTCTTCTGCTGAGGAACCACATCTTGTCGAGTGGGATTCTGAAACATGCCCCATATTCCAGCAATGACAATCAGGCCACCCAGGATACCAAACATCAATTCGTAGCTGAGAACAGAGCTGGCACCTAGCAAAACGAAACCAATCACAATAGCCGAGGCAGAGGAATAACTACGCATTTTTCCCATGACCCATGGTGAGGTGTGTGTGTCAAAATACTGGAGTGTGAGAGACTGATTAGTGGTTTCAAAATAATGGAATCCAAAGCTCATCAGGAGGGTTGTAAAAATCAAACCTGTATAGGAGGGGAATACACCTGTAAGGCTGATCCCAATTCCCAATATCGCTACGGAGATTGCCGAAAGTCGGTGCTCTTTGATGACGAGAGTCACAAAAACGACGAGGAGAGCCAGAAAACCAGGTATTTCCCTTACAGATTGAATCACACCAATATGATTGCCACCTAAGCCAACAACGTCTACTGCAAAATTATTAAAGAGCGTTCGCCATACTTGAAAACCCATGGTGGTAACCACAGACATCACAGCGAGAAATATGAACATACGGTCTTGTTTGACTTTTTGCATGGCAGGGAGGCTAATCCCAAATGCGGCTGATGGAAAGACTTTCTGTTGCATTTGGAAAAATGTGACAACATAATTCACGTATACAAATAAAGGGACTTCTATCATGGAAAGACGAGATTTTATCGTACAAACAGGCACAATATTAACAGCTACCATGCTGTTCCCTGAGACACTGCTAGCTGTGGGCAAGTCTTCCAAGTCAAACATCATGAATCGCCGTCCCAATCCTAATGATTATCCTCAACCCATTATAAAGGCAATCGCATTTGGAATGAATGCACCCAACCCGCACAATTCACAAGCCTGGAAGTTCAAGCTCCTCTCAGATTATGAAGCCCTACTATTTGTGGATGAGACAAGACTACTACATGCCACAGACCCACCAAGTCGGCAAATCCATATCGGTTGTGGCTGTTTTCTGGAAACCCTGCGGCTGGGTTCATCATCACTGGGATATTCAGCTGAACATGAGCTATTGCCAGAGGGTGAATACGTTCTTGAGGAGGTAGGTATAAAGCCGGTTGCTCACGTTAAAGTGTCTGCAGCTGATATCAAGCCGTTGCCTCTTGCTGCCTCGATTTATTCACGACAGACCAATCGTTCATACTATGAGGGTGGTTTGATTTCCCCGTCGGAGTTTGATTCGATAAAATCGATGACATCTCCACAATATTCTGAACTCAGCATCCATTCCGAACCACAACAGCTCAAGGAATTGATTGACATTTTGTATGAAGGGATGGCAGTTGAAGCAAATACTCATGCGACTTATGATGAATCAAGAATTTGGTTTAGGAGCAGTCAAAAAAAATAGAGGCCAACAGAGACGGAATCAATCTTCGTGCAGGTGGCACACAAGGAATTATGCTCTCTATTATGGAGTTCATTATTGATGAATCTGATGAGGCAAGTTGGCATAAACCAAGCACCGTGAATGCATTTTTAAAAACGTATCGCAAGCAGATGCTCACCGCCAAGGGGATCGTGTTGTTTCAAACAATAACCAACGAGATGTCTGACTGGATCAAGACTGGAATCGATTATGTGAGATTTCAACTTGCTGCTGACCAATTAGGCTTTGTCATTCACCCTGTAAGTCAGGTATTACAGGAATACCCTGAAATGGATGAGCTCAGAGCTCAATTTACTGACCTGATTGGCGTAGAAGAGCCGTCTAAAATTCAAATGGGGGTTCGCATTGGCCGTGGCGAGAAACTCTATTACTCATATCGTCGACAACCAGATGGACTTCTTATTTGAGGCTATAGCGAATTCAGTTACTGGGTTTTAGTAGCAACCCTTGGGAAGGCTTGTCAACTTGGGCTTCTCCGGTCATTATCTCACCTCTTCGTATCACCATTTCAGGAAACAAAGCAGGGAAATCAGTATAGGCATTCCAGTCAAGTTCTGTATCCAACTGAGACTCCCAGTTCATCATTTTTGCATGGGGATCAACGATGATTATATCTGCCTGGAGACCAGATACGAGCTGTCCTTTTTTATGACCCAGACCGAATATGTTGGCAGGATTCCGACTGGTTAGTTGAACCAGTAATCCCAGGTCGAGCTTACGCTCAACGAATTGAGCGAGGAGTGTTGGGAAAAGAGTCTCCACACCACCCATGCCATTGGGAATGTCTTGAAAGGGTACGTCAGCTGGTTTATCAGTCATACAAAAGGGGCAATGATCAGAACCGATCGTGTGCACCTGACCATTCAGGATGCCCTGCCACAATGCTTCGCGATCCGCTTCGGAGCGTAGGGGAGGACTTGAGACAAACATTTGTCCATCGGGACGCTCATACATCTTGTCAGATAACAATAAATAGTGAGGGCAGGTCTCGATTTTCAATCTTGGATATTCAGCAGCCTTAGCCAATCCAGCAGCTGTGTTCAAATGCACGATGTAAATGGTACATTGGGTTCGCTTTGAAATTTCTCCAAGATGACTGACTGCGAGGAGCTCTGCGGCTGCCGGCCGACTCAACCCATGATAACGGGGGTGTGTTTTGGTTCGGTCTGCAAATGCCCCAGAGGCTTGAGAGATGACCTCATTATCCTCGGAGTGAACCATGAGGACACCATCATGTTTACCAATGATCTCAGCGACGGCCTCAATCTGATCGTAGGTCAACATCATATCTGCTTCTGCGTAAGTGGTAAATACTTTAAAACTGGTAAAGCCATTCGCAATTAATCCTGGAATTTCTTCAAGAAGTGCTGGTTCAAAGCGGGTGATGTTGATATGAATGCCAACATCACAAAGTGAGTCTTTGGCTAGCTCAATGCGTGTTGCAAGACTTTCGTTCAACGATTGGCCTGCTTCAAGCACGCTGAAGTCCAGGATGGTGGTGACCCCACCATGGAGGGCCGAGCGGCTGCCTGAGGCGAATGTGTCCGCAGAATTGCCACTTTTGATGGGAATACCCATGTGGGTATGGGGATCGATCACGCCAGGGAAAATCCATTTCCCTGTGGCATCGATTATTTCAGTGTTTGCTTGCGGCTCAATATGTGGGGCAAGCTTGACGATGAGGTCATCATGAATAAGTATATCAAGCGTTTCCTGGCCGGCTTGACCAATAACAAGACCATTTTTTATCAACAGGGCAATCAAGATGATTTGCTTCGATAGACAGAAATCATTTCTGATAGAATACTGATGGCGATCTCTGGGACTGTCTGGGCGTCAATATTCAGACCTACTGGAGCATGAACCTGCGCCAATGTCTCAGCGTCAATCCCGTCGGCATGGAGACTCTCCGAAAGTATTTTCCATTTTCGCACACTACTCACCAGCCCAATGTATCTAGCTGAAAGATGTAGGGCATGGGAGAGAAGCTGTCGATCATGGCGATGCTCACGGCTGGCAATGAGTATAAAATCATGCTTTGGAATGTCAGACAGGGCTTCCCAATTAATCGGGAACTCTGTTTGAAACCTTTCTGCATGAGGGAAACGCTCTGATGTTATCAATTCAGTGCGATCATCGTAAACTTTGACGGAGAGCTCATTAAAATGTGCCAATTGGGCTACAGCCTGACCGACATGCCCAGCCCCAAAGATATGTAAGGTGGGCGGTGAGAACACCTGCCACATGAGATATAGCGAATCACCATGCACGAGCGATCGAGTCAGCTGATTTTCAAAGATTCCCTGCAGTCGTTTTTCAAGCTGATCATCATTTTCTTTGATTGCCTTACGTGAGGTTACTATTTCTCTGTTGACACGAGTCTGAGAATCGGTCGTTATAAGGAGCTTGACCATAAGATTTCGGTTCTGGGCTGATTGAAGCAGCATCTCAGTATAAAAAGCCTCCAGCTCTGCGGTAAAAGGTTCCACCAGAACCTTTAGGGTGCCTCCACAGAGACCAATATCGGCGTCCACATCATTCCCGGTCATGTCAAAATCAAAAAGGGCTGAAGTGGACTTGGACACCATTTTAAGGGCTGCCTTACTGACTTTTAGCTCCATTGATCCACCACCGATGGTGCCGAGGAGCTTGCCATTCTCCAGCATAAGCATCATGGGATAATCTTTACGGGGGACCGAACCCTTCCATTCAACCACTGAGCAGAGCATCGCCTGTTTGGTATCGCTTTGGGAATGCCATTGAGAAAGCAGTGATTTAATCATTTTTGATTCTCATTATGCTGAAGGACTATTGCCTCAAAAACTCCAGAAGCGATGATACGGGTCTTCTCTGAAATCTGCTGATATTCTACTTCCTCACCTCGAGGGTCGATATCACCAATTTTCATGCCCTTCACAACTGGGGTGTCCTCCGAAATCATGCCTCGAATGAGACCTCCCAGGGGGGCTAGAACGGGTTTATCATGATTAATCAATCCAAGCTTTTGCCCCTTATTCACCATCTCTCCAAACTGAACGGTCCATTTGATTTGACCACTCCTATTGGCCCGCAGGAGGCGTCGTGAGGTTTCGCCACCCAAGTTTCCGGGAATGCCTGTGTTGGCTTGAGGTGACCCGTTCGAAATGATACGACCCAGATTGTGTCCGCGCATCGTTTCAATCACGAGGTGACAATTCTTGGCAACTTCGAAACCAGGACCCAAACCAATAAAAAGATCCGCCCATGATCTGAAATCTTGAGAGTATTTTTTTAGCATACGTGCATCGACAATGATGCTTGGTTTGAAGGATAAGAGTTTATCAGGATCATCTTCAAAAATGGGAATGTGTTCCCAGGGAGTAGATGGATTCAATTCATAGTTCTCAGGCTTTTTGGCAGTGATACCTTCAACATCAGTCTGACCTTCGCGCAGAGCATCACTAAATGTCACGGGTCTACGAATGGCCAATGGCGGCGAAATGTCAGACATCAATACAGATAGGCCTATACGATGCAGTAAATGAGCGACGCCACTACCTAGTTCACCTGCGCCCCTTACCCAGATAAGTTCATTTGCTAGCATGTTCAAACTCCAAATAATAGTCCATATCAAGACTGACACCTTCATCAGGAACGTCGACGAAAAGGGTGTCAGAACGAAAGGTGTCAATCACCTGTCGTCCACCCACATCTCCTGTTGCTGCCAGGAAAAAGGGTGCGAGTTCAGTGGAAAAAAAGGTGGGATGTCCTGGTTTGTTCTGATGCCGAGGTGCCAATATCAGGGGTTTCTTCTCATGTAGCTTCGCAAGGAGCATCTCTATGGTCTTCTGTTGAATAAAGGGTTTGTCACCTGGACAAAAACACCAGTAATCATAGGTGCGTCCTGCTGCCTTGATACCGGTCACCACGGAGCTTGCCATACCGGAGTGAAAGTCGGTATTATATTCGTAAATGATTTTATCATCAAAACGTAGGTCGAGGACCTCCTGAATCTTTTCACTCTGGTAGCCGAGGATGACATACACATCCAGATCAAAATGAATGAATGTATTTACCGTATGTTCGATGGCCGTGCGGTCTTCCAGGGTTTTAAGGAGTTTATTTGGTGGAAAGCGGGTAGATCGACCAGCTGCAGTGATAATCATTGCCAGATTCAGCATTAACCAACCTTCTGAATGGATCCCTGCTCAATACTTCCATAATAAACTGAGTTATGACTTAGTCTTGAAAGCGTCTTTGCCAACTCGAAGGCCTCGGTTGGATAAGCATCAGCCTTGTTAACAAAATATGTCAATTTTACGTCCTTGGGTACCTTCTGGAGATAGCCATATTCGCTGGTGAGAACTCGGGCGATAAAGATAGGGTCCAGGATGTGATTGGCATTCACATCCCATAGTTCTCTGAACAATTCCGGACGATGTACCATTTTTCCATCGACCTTGGCACCCACAGCATCTGCCCCAACCACAATAATGGCATGGGTAGCATAGTAGGGAATAACCGGGTCAAAGGGTTGATGGGCTTTGATGGGTTTTTTCCTGGCACCATCACATTCAAAAAGAGTGATATCAGATGCTTCATGCACTGATTTAAGCTGCTCGGGATTCAGACCAATGAGCTTATGATCACTTTCTTGATCTTCCATAATATAGAGGGGGTTGGTCTCCATGAGAGATTCCCGCTTGGTTTCATCAGCAAATTCTGTAAAGAAGTGTACCTGGTGTTCTGATGAAATTCCCGCCTTCGTAAGAGAGGAAAGCATGACATGATCGTAGTGTTTTGAAAGTTCACCACCCATAGCATGGAGCAGGGCAGTCTTACCCCCTCCACCAAGAATACCCACACAGCTATCTTGGGCGTCTTCGATATTTCGAAATAAGATCTGAGAAAAATTCATGAGGGAATATAATCAGAATATTCAACGCAATGCTTCTAACATTGAAATACTTGCGCTGTCATCCCGAGCGGAGTCGAGGGACATTGATTATTGGATTATGTAAGTTCTTATCATTCATCCTGAGACAAGCTCAGTATGACAATCATATAAAAGGTGCCTTTAAACATGCATCACAATTTTTCCATGACTCTTACGTGATTCCATAAGCCTATGAGCATCAGCCATCTCTTCAAATTTGAATTCATGGCCTACAATGGGTTTCAGATCATGCTCAAGCGTATATGAACTCAGGTCTCCCCATAACTTCATCAGCCGCGGGGAGTCCTTCAGGAGATATCCAAGATGACTGGCTCCCACAACCTGGGAGGCTGTCGCCATGGCATCGATTTTTACACGAGGAATATCTTTCCAGGTCTTCCACCATGATAGGGGATTCAGCTTATTCAGATTCAAGCTGGCAAAACCAATGACCACGAGTCTTCCAAAAGGGTTAAGCAGGTCAAGGCTTTTACGAAATACTTCACCGCCCACAACCTCGAGAACGACATCAACACCTTGCCCAGTGTTACGGATGTATTCAGCAAAGTCCTGAGTGTGATAATTGATAGGGTGGTCGACACCTAGCTTGCGAAGCAGATCCAGTTTGCTATCCAGGCTGGAAGTACCAAAGACCTCACATCCCAAAGCTTTGGCAAGTTGTACTGCAGCAGATCCCACTCCTCCAGCAGCAGCCTGAATGAGAACACGATCAGTGGCTCGCATTCGGCACACTTCGAACAAGGCCACCCAGGCTGTCATAAACTGGACTGCAAAAGCTGCATTTTCCGCAGGGGTGAATTTTTCAAAGGCAGGCAATATTTGGCTAACCGGGACGACCACCTCTTCTGCATAACAGCCGAACTGCCCCACCACGATGACTGGTGTCCCAACCTCAAGATGTGAGACGTCCTCCCCCAGAGCTTCAATTTTTCCGAAAGCTTCCATACCGGGGATGTAGGGTCGTTTGGGTGCCCAACCGTACAGACCCTTGCGACTCTGAATTTCGGCATAATTCAATCCAATGGTTTCAACTCGAACACGAACCTGGCCGGGGCCCACTTGTGGTGAATTCAGTTCAGAGATTTTTAATACATCAGCAGATCCAACTTTATTGAGAATATAGGCTTTCATGATAGTCCTTTATGGGTAGTTCAAGATTCATCAACTATTATGATGTTGAGGGAATCATCCAAGTAAAAAGTTCCGATTTGTAAGTAGATGTCTGCTAGATCCGGCTGGACCCCTTCAACGAAATACCACGGCGAGCAATTCGTCGCCTCCCTAATGTAGGGGTGTAAATACCTTAAAAAGATGACTTCAAAGATACTTTGCCCCTGATGAATTGTGATTATTAGTCACTATAAGGGTAGTTACTGATTGTTGATAGATGATACAAAACTATTATAATCAACAGGATAGATTGATACATCTGTACGAAATGGAAGGTGTTGTGATAAATATCATACATAAAAAAGTGGGTCAGAAAGAAAGCCATTTTGCCCTTGTTGACCCAATTGGCGTCGTCTATAATGCCGGCCGAAAGACAATAACCTTATGAAAAAATCCAACTTACATAAAATAATTCAAAACGAGAGACCCGATAGAGGACAAATGAAATACAGACACATAATCGCCTACACAATGATCTTGCTTACTTTCTGGGCATTTCATGTAAATCGCGAAGCGAGACATCAAACAGAAATCAAAGACATTCTTACTCATGAATCAATGATCAAAGATTCACTGAATACATATATGGTAGAAATGGCAGCCGCACTGGATCTTTTTACTGAGGGACATCCCCTGGTATTTACTGCCTACAATGCGCTGGTTGGTCAAACTGACGACACACCAAACATCACAGCCAGCAACAAACAAATCTTTCCTGGTGTCCTGGCTTTGAGCCGTGAATTGATTACCAGGTATGGCCATGGTGGCGATATCAATTATGGCGACAAAGTATGGGTGGTAATGCCCATGCAGGTGGAAGATACCATGAATAAGCGCTGGCGTGCTCGGGGCGATGTTTTTATGCTGGATTATGACAAAGCAATCCAGTTTGGTAGAAAGTCTGGGATTTTGTATCATCAGGGAGATGATGTTGAATATGCCAGTACCATTAAAGAAGACGAAGAGACTTTTGCTGCGGTTAATTAACGCAGATTTACATAAATAGAAAAAAGGGTTCCTACGGGAGCCCTTTTTTTATACCTGAATCCGTTGATAGCGATTGCCCCATGATCCGTGGGTTTCCTCAAACACTCCAGGTATAAGATGTCCACATGATTCACAGCACCCCTTTTTATCAGGATGCCACCCACTGATCGTATAGCCAGCCCGACCAATTAAAGTTTTACCACAAGCAGGACAGCTTGTGGATGCGTTTTCAGGATCGTGTACATTTCCCAGGTAGACATACTTTAGCCCATTCTTTTGAGCAATTCGTTTTGCGTTTAGCAGGGACTGGTGAGTCGTAGCGGGATGACTCATCAATTTATAATCGGGGTGAAAAGCCGAAAAATGTAGGGGTGTATCTGGACCAAGATGTTCGCCAATCCAGCTGGTCATTGCATCAAGTTCTTTTGCAGAGTCATTTTCACCAGGAATGAGCAAGGTGGTGATTTCTGTCCATACCCCAGCTTCCTTAACCAGATACTCAAGGGTGTCGAGAACGGGCTGTAAAGAACCAGCACAGAGCTTATGGTAGAATGATTCGCTAAAACCTTTGAGGTCCACATTGGCCGCATCTACATTTTTGAAAAATCCTTCTCGGGCTTGCTCAGTGATATACCCTGCAGTAACAGCCACCGTCTCAATACCAGCTTCATGGCAGGCGATTGAAGCATCCACTGCATACTCATAAAAAATAACTGGATCATTGTAAGTAAAGGCCACACTATGACACCGGTGATCCAAGGCTGCCTGAGCGATGGCCTCCGGGGTGGCTGGTGATTGGAGAATATCCATTTCACTGGATTTACTCATGTCCCAGTTCTGGCAAAACTTACAACTAAGATTGCAGCCAGCCGTTCCAAAGGAGAGCACCGAAGTCCCTGGGTAGAAGTGATTGAGTGGTTTTTTCTCAATAGGATCAATGACAAAACCACTTGATCTGCCATACGTGGTTAATTCAATGGTTTCACCACTCCGTTTTCGCACAAAACACAAACCACGCTGCTCATCAGCCAGTTTACAATCTCTTGGACACAGGGTGCACCTGAGTCGGCCATCGGCTTGCTGTTCACTAAAGTGGGGATGTAGTATACTCATGTGGTAATAATTTACTGCGCTGTACCTATTGTTTAGGCATCATCGCAAAATTCAAAACTATAGAACCGTTTACATTTTATGGCATCTGACCAATAGTCCTGGGGGAGACCTGCTTTCTGTTTGAGCTGAGATAGAAAGGAATCTACATCGGGTAACTTTTCCCAAACAGCAGGTAGAAATAGACCACGCTGATATCCATCGCTAATAATCAGACCATCCTTATGCGGCACAAGTTGCTGCCTCAAATCTTCCTCTGAGTCAATGTGCATTTCTTCAGGTTCAGTAAGCACTGAAATTTCTATGTGAAGTTGTTCGAACTCAATTGCGGTGAGGGGCTTAAATCGAGGATCCCTGAAAGCAGCATTCCAGGCGTTTTCAGCAACATCTTCTGTAAGAGGGCGGTATGCTTCAACGGACCCAATACAGCCTCTGAGTGCTCCCCTTTTCTCAAGAGTAACAAAGGCAGCTCCAAATGCCGAAATGACAGGATCAGCGTGGTTAACATCCACATCAAGTGCACAGCCATGACTCAATCCGTGTTGAATGGATTCCCTGGCCAGTGCCAATAATTGTATTTGCTCAGGTCGGGTAAAAAGGTCTTCTGTCATGGTCTGGTCATGACACTACTTTAACAGTAGCATTTTGATGACATTACTTTGTGTTCCAGCGTCTAGTCTGGCGAAATACACTCCAGCTTCGAAACCTCTTCCAGCGGTGCTCCACTTGATAGAATATGCCCCAACGCCTTTTCGCTCTGAGACCAATGTTTCAACGATACGACCATTTAAATCATAAATAGTTAATTGGATGAACGATTTTTCAGCAAGTGCATATTGTATTGTCGTACTTGGATTGAAGGGGTTGGGAAAGTTTTGGGAAACACTAAATGATGAAGGAACTTGCTGAATTTCATTTAATGATGCCGTACTCGGGTCAACGATACGAATCTCGTCCAATGAAAGCTCAGCGGTCCCAAAGTCCCCATGTTCTGCCACAAAGTTGAGGCCATCAATATCTGACCAATCAAAAAGACCAAGAGGCTCATACCAGGCATCGTCCCAGGATCCAGTTTCAACCGTACTGGTCAATGGGATCTGGATGTACTGCCAGGTTCCATCCCAGACCATATCTGTGGCGGACATTGTTTTGGTCATACGCCAGGGGTGATCCTCGGGAACATCGGTTTTCGTGTCGACGAATCGGATGTCAAAATCAACTGCAGATCCGGTACCTTTCACCCAGAAGGTGAGGATATAATTCTCACTCAGAAGCCTGGAAAGATCACGATCAGGTGAAAAATTGAAGCCAATCCTTTCATATTGTGTGGCTTGAGACCAGTGAAGATTATAATCACCAATACGAGGATCCTCTGTGTCGTACATGTTCACCATGCCATCCGTGTTGAAGTCAGAACGAATTTGCTGCGCTAAGAAATCATCATAGATGTTGAATCCAACCGAGTCGGCCTGAGCAACAAATTCAGTCTGTGGAGGAGTATTGAAACCTATTGCCTCCAGAAGTGGAATATTCAAATCATGATCAAACATACCACGACTATGTCTCTCAAACACACCAAAGCCCCCGTGATAATCCCACATGGTCCAGCCAATATTTAATGAATCCAGATATTGTGTGGTTTCGCGATACCACTCCACTCGCTGAGCAGGGTCTGAGTTGTGATTAAGAACCCCAAATTCCCCACAATAGATAGGAACATTCCTGGATGTGCTAAATGCTAGCGCAATATCAATGAGGCTTCGCATATTAGCAACAGTACCCTCGGTGGCGTAACTCGCCATATTGCTTTGAACCCAGGTTCCCACCAGCGAGGAGGGGACGGCTGGCATGGCTGGAGATCCATAGGGAAAGGGCACACCCGTCAGTGGTTCCATGGGTGGATCTGTCCAACTGGCACCCTGGTGTGTAAAGATAAAAGGATCGTAAAAGTGAAAGGTGTAAATGAGATTATCATCAGTGTAATTCATCATTGCACCAAGATTATTGTAACTGTTCCAGCTAGATGGCCCGACGATGAGGGTTCGGTTTGAATCTGTCTGCCGTATGATATTCACAATATTTTGCTGAATGGTATCCCAGATAAAATCCGAGATACCCCATGGCTCATTTTTGATTTCAAAATAAAGTGTTGAGTCTCTATCCAGGAAATGCTCTGCAAGTTGTGGCCATATTTTGGATAGGGGTTGATTAATAGCTGTGGTTGTAGCCCCCCCTGAATCAAAACTATGGTTATCCAGGATGAGATGCAGACCCAGCTCCTCGGTCCAATCAATGATTTGATCCAGAAAATTCAGCAGGATGGGATCAAGAATATAGTCGGGGTCTCCACTGCTCATTCCATGCAGATTCACAGGCAGGCGAATTACATCTACCCCCAGACTTTGGATGTCTACAAAATCATCAAAAGTGTATTTCGAAAATTCAACTTCCTGAATAGAACTCTCCTGAAACCAGTTGCTGAGATTAATACCTCTTCCAAAAGGTGTTGTTGGTTGGCCGGCGAGTGGGAGAATCAATAGAATCGTTAAGATCAATATGGTTTGAAGATGTTTCATAATCTACCCTTACAATAATTGAGATTCAAAGAGTCCCCAAGCGCCATATCCAACCACCTGGTCTTTACGTCCTGCAGTGTCACCAGAGTTGCGCAAATCAAAACGTTTAATGGTCATGCCTTTCGCTTGTGCAACTTGAAGCAGACCACGCAGGGGAATGCGGCCACAGGCAGAGTGATCCCCCAACTGATCCCCTTGAAATGATTCAATCTGCTGTGCCGTGATATTGTCCATTTCATTTGCTTCATTATAACTGTGGAAATGACTTAAATCAGTGGAGATAACAATAAGACACTCATCTCCGCCCCAGAGGTGGTCAATCACATCTGCGACTTCTTGCGTGGTTGCTTCACCGATTACAAAGGGAATCAACCTGAAGCTGGCCAGAGTTTCCTGGAGGAAGGGAAGCTGGACTTCAAGGGCGTGTTCTTCGGCATGTGCCTCATCGGAGAAGGTGATCTGGGGAAAGTCATCTACCAATTTCTGAATGCTTTTTGTGTCGAGATTAATTTCACCTAGGGGTGTTTGGAACTGATCCACAAGAGGGAGTGCTAAACCATGCAGATACACACGGTGGGCTGGCCCAAGCAGAATTACCTTTCGGATGACATGTCTGTATTGGAGGAGTGTTCGATATGCTGTTGCGGCAATGGATCCTGAGTAGACGGTCCCAGCGTGTGGAACGATGATGGCTTTGGGGATATCTGTGGCAGAATAAGATTCTTCATGAATGAAGCCAGTGACCTGCTCACTTAACTCATGAGGATCACCAGGATAAAACATATCAGCTACAGCTGCAGGACGTATTTGTTTGATTATACTCATGGTGGATTCTCATCAATGAAATATAGAGTTGGCAAGGTTGGAGACCAATACAGGATTCAAAAACAAACGCTGGAAATCTAGGTCTCAGCTTGTCAGTGAAAATTTAAAGTTCTTAATCTTTGCATGCGTAATACTCAGGTCTATATTTACCACGAAATGAAATGGCATACATCATATTACTTTTTTATGCGATCAGGGTGATGGTTTAAATTTGTATATTTGAACAATTCACCCTCGTCAAATGACGGGGGTTTTTTTTTACTATCAAGTGTAGCTAAGAAAAATGAGAAGAGGGGTTGGACATCGTGGGAAAGAATAAACAAAAGGTTGGTCTCATTGGCTTTGGCCGTTTTGGAGCTCTCCTTACAGACCTGTTGAGCAAAGACTATCAGCCAGTCATCACCGATGAGCTAGATTTGTCAGAGCGGGTTCAATCTGCTGGATATCCCTGGGGAGATCTGGAGACAGTGCTGAAAATGGACGTCGTCTTTTTGGCTGTTCCCATCAGCCGTATGGCAAGTTTGCTTAAACAGATTTCACCTCTGACCAGACCTGGACAGGTTTTGATTGACGTTGCCTCAGTAAAAACCCGTGTTCGCGATTGGATGGTGGCAGAATTGCCCCCCACAGTACAAATATTGAATACACATCCCATGTTTGGGCCAGATTCATACAAACGCGATAGAGATTTGCGTATGGTGTTTTGTCCCACCCGGGTTGATGTAGACGTGGAAAATACCTGGAGAAGCGTGTTCGAATCCTGGGGTTGTCGACTCATTGAGCTTGAAGTTGAAGAACATGACAGGCTGGCTGCTCGCTCTCAGGGTATCACACATTTTATGGGACGTGTGATGAAGGGGATGGATGTTCAGCCAACCGCTGTTGACACCAAGGGGTTTCGTCAAGTCCGACACGTTGTTGAGCAGACTTGTCAGGATACAGAGGAATTATTCCACGATCTCCAGTATTACAATCCATATACCGCTGAAATGCTCACAGACTTTTCAAAATCCGTGCATGCTGTAAAGGCCAAGGTTTATCGACCAGATGCGCCTATTGAGCTCATTGGTTATCAGGGGATTCCCGGGAGCTTCTCTGAAGAAGCGACGCTCAAATATATTAAAAGTGAAGCGCTGGAGGACATCAATACCAAACCTTGTCTCACCAGTCAGGGTGTGATGGATAGTTTGGCCCGCTACGAAATTGACCGAGGCATTATTGCCATGGAAAATGCCAGAGGAGGTGTGGTGCATGAAAGTATACACTCACTTGCCCGAGCTAGATGCAAGGTCGGCTCCATGTTCCACATCCAGGTGAATCAGTGCTTGATCGTTAAGGACGGTGTGAGTCATGATCAAATTACAGAAGTACGTTCTCATCCTCAAGCTCTCAAGCAATGTTCTATGTATCTGAGTGAAAAACTAGCTTCTCTTCCCCATATTGAATCAAAGGATACAGCAGAGTCAGCCAGGAAGCTTCATGACAACCAATATTCAGACACAACAGCGGTAATTGCTCCTGCCCGAGCGGCTGAGATATATGGTTTAAAAGTTTTGATGAACAATATCCAGGATCTAAAAGACAACAAGACCCTCTTCCTCGTTGTAGAGCGGACGGGGACACCGATTTGAGTTGCAAACAATTAATAATTGTAAAAGCTTATAAGCCCAGTAAAAAGGATATCAGAGAATGCTTGTAATAATGAAAGTTAATGCCTCCCAGAGCTCCATTGATAGAGTGCAGGAGGAAATTGCAATATTGGGTTATGCACCCCGTCCCATCATGGGAGATTCTAGAACAGTAGTCGGTGTCCTGGGGCAAAAACCCCTCCGTGGAAAACAACACTTGCAAGCCCTGCCTGATGTTTCTGATGTTCTGGAAATTAGTACACCCTATAAGTTGGCTTCGCGTGAATGGCAACCACAGGATACCATCGTGGATGTAAGTGGGACGCGTATTGGCGGCTCCACGGTTTCTATTATTGCTGGTCCATGCTCCATTGAATCATATGAGCAAACCAAAACAGTTGGCGATGCTGTAAAAGCAGCAGGAGGTCACTTCCTGAGAGGTGGTGCTTTCAAGCCTAGAACTTCACCTTACTCCTTCCAGGGAATGGGTGTTGAAGGACTCAAAATATTAAAGCAGGTCGGCGAAGAAGTCGGTTTGCCCACAGTGACTGAAGTAACTGATACAGAAGTATTGGATATCACTGCCCAACATACCGACATGCTCCAAATTGGTACGCGAAACATGCAAAATTTTACCCTCATCAAGGCAGCTGCTCGGACCGGCATGCCCATATTCCTAAAACGGGGTATGTCAGCAACTGTAAAGGAAACAATTCTAGCTGCTGAATACATTTTGAACGAAGGTAATGAGAAGCTGGTTCTATGTGAACGAGGTATACGCACCTATGTTGATCACACCAGGAATACTCTGGATGTGAGTGCTATTCCAGCCTTTCAACGTCTGACTCATCTACCCGTTGTGGTTGATCCCAGTCATGCCGCTGGGAAACGATCCAAAGTGCTGCCCTTATCCTTGGCTGGTGTAGCTGCGGGAGCCCAGGGTGTCATGGTTGAAGTACACCCTAATCCTGAAGAAGCGCTCAGTGATGGCCCCCAGCAATTGGTACCAGATGATTTCAAAGATCTGGTGGATCGTATCCGCCTGGTTGCTGAAGCTGTTGGAAAAAAACTGGCCTGACCCCTTAGAAGGAGCCACTCATGGCTTTGCTTGGAGAAATTAAACTACCTGGCGACAAATCGATCAGCCATCGCGCGCTCATGTTTACAGCATTGAGTGATGGTTTGAGTCGTCTTGAAAATCTGAATCCTGGCGCTGATGTAGCGACCACCCAACGCGCTTTGATCAACTGTGGAATTCATATTGAAGAAAAGTCTGGCGTCGTCCACGTTCAGGGTGGCGGATTGCGCCCATTCAAACAGCCCGAGTTAGGTCTCGATTGTGGAAATTCAGGTACTACTGCGCGCTTGATGATGGGACTTCTGGCAGCCCATCCCATACATGTCCAATTTACTGGGGATCAATCGTTGAGTAAGCGTCCCATGGATAGAGTATTCAGACCGCTCCAGCAAATGGGCGCCAACATCTCTGCCAATAAAAGCAAATTTTTCCCTCTCATGCTCAGCGGACGCGAATTGTGGGCTTTGGATTATCAGCTTCCGTATGCAAGTGCTCAGGTGAAATCAGCCATTCTTCTCGCAGGACTGCATGCCAAGGGTCAAACCACGGTGAAGTCTCCTGCATTCAGTCGTGATCATACCGAACAAATGTTGAAGGCCATGGGGGCACGTATCAAGGTCAAGGGTCGAGAAGTCACAGTACTTCAATTGACCAAAGCATTGAAGCCCATCGATTTTGTGGTTCCCGGTGACTTTTCTGCCGCAGCATTTTTTATCGCTGCAGCTCTGCTGGTACCAGGTTCAGATTTGATCCTTCGTGGTGTCGGTATCAATCCAACTCGAACTGCATTTCTCACAGCAGTCAAAGAAATGGGTGGGAATGTGACGATTGCCAATAAGGCAATCCATAGTGGTGAACCTGTAGCCGATTTACGAATTCGCTCATCCAAACTCAAGGGCATCACGATTCATCCAGAACAAATTCCAAACCTCATTGATGAATTACCACTTATTGCTCTCCTGGCCACTCAGGCAGAGGGTGAAACTGTGGTTTCTGGAGCAGAAGAATTACGAGTGAAAGAATCTGATAGAATTGAAGCGATTGTGACCAATTTAACAAGCTGGGGTGCAAAAATATTTGAGACTCCAGACGGTTTCCAGGTTGAAGGGCCATCAGCTCTGAAGGGGGGCAAGGTCAAAACTTATGATGATCATCGCATCGCCATGACCATGGGGGTAGGATCTCTGATCAGTAAGGTACCTGCTGACCTGGACAACCCAGGCTGTGTGGATATTTCTTATCCCGGGTTTTTTGATGAACTGTTGGGTTTGATTAATTAATAGAATAAGTATACACTATTTGAGCATTTGAATCAGGAGAAAAAAGTGAAATTAGCCGTTATTGGTGATCCTCTCAGACAAAGCGTCAGCGATTTTATGCATGGTTGGATATATGAACAACTCGGTATAGAGGCTGAATATAAAAAGATCAAAGTTGTTCAGGGAGACCTCGAACGCTGGGTGAAGCTCCCCTCAGCCAGAAAATTGGATGGATTTAATGTCACCATCCCCCACAAAGAGGCTATTATCCCCTTTCTGGATAGTGTGAATGATCGCACAGCACCCATTGGTGCTGTGAATTGTATTCGTCGTCATGATGGAAAACTCACTGGGTACAATACCGACTGGTATGGCTTTGTGAAGTCCCTTGAAGCTGCAGATCTTGACCTGGCAGGCAAAAAAGTTGTCGTGTTGGGTAGTGGTGGTGCTGCTAGGGCCATCACCTTTGGGTTGGCTCGCATTGGTGTGGGTTTAACGACTATTATTGCCAGAGATCCTTCCAGGGCAAAAACGCTTATCAAGGACATGGGTGATTCTGCTGAAGGAATGAAACTGGCTGGATGTGCCTGGGATGAGAGCGCCGTTGATCCTATTGAAGCAGCATATTGTCTAGTGAACTGCACACCCATTGGCATGAAACCCAAACAAAATGAAAGTCCTCTGGACGGAGATCTTTTAGAGTCCATTGATGTTGTGGTTGACACTATTTTCAATCCCTTAAATACTCGTTTGCTCTCAGAAGCTATTTTTTCCGATTGCCAAACGGTCTCTGGTCTAGATATGTATCTGTATCAAGCCATGGCTTCTGTTGATGTCTGGTTTGGACCTCAGGATTGGAGCCGCATCAAGATGAATGAGATGCGTGAAGCGGTTCATAACAAGATTACCGGTTTTAAACGAAAATTTGAATGATCATTAAGCGACAATTAATCTCAATTAAATAATGCACAAAAGTGCGTCATCCCGAGCTCGTGTCATCCTGAGCGGTGTCGAAGGACGAGGGATAAGGATCATAAAATGTTACAACACCTGAAATTTCTCACTGCTGGCGAATCACATGGCAAAGGTCTGTCTGGAATCCTGGAAGGCTTCCCTGCTGGAGTCCCTCTATCTGAAAGTTTCATAGCTAAAGACCTGGCCCGTCGACAAATGGGGCATGGGCGTGGTGGTCGTATGACCATAGAGAAAGATCATGCTGAGGTCCTGAGTGGTTTGCGTCATGGTTATACTCTGGGTGCCCCCATCGCGCTCTGGATTCAAAACCGGGATTGGGAAAATTGGAAACAGGACAAAATGTCACATGCTGAGCCTGCCAGTCCTGTTCCAGAGGTGACTTTACCTCGTCCAGGTCATGCTGATCTAGCTGGAACTCAAAAATATGGCTTTACGGATATTCGCAATGTGCTGGAACGCTCATCTGCTCGTGAAACAGCTATGAGAGTAGCTCTTGGTGCAGTATGTCGCTCCTTTTTGCATGAGTTGGGCATTGAAATTTTCAGTCATGTCACACAGATAGGTCCAATCAAAACCGCTATAAGTATCGATCAAATGTCCGGTGATCTTAACACTCTGGCTGATGCCTCCGATGTAAGGTGTCTGGATAAAGAGGCGGCTCAGAAGATGATCAATCACATTGATGTAACCCGCAAAGCGGGCGACTCTATTGGTGGTGTTTTTGAAGTACTGGCATCGGGATTACCTCCTGGCCTCGGATCATATGCTCACTGGGATCGTAAATTGGATGCCCGCTTGGCTGCTGCCATGATGTCAATTAATGCTATGAAATCTGTCAGTATTGGTGATGGATTAAATGTTGCTGAGGCTTCCGGATCTCAAGTTCACGATGAAATCATCAAAGATGGTGATAAGATTCACAGAGCCACCAATCACGCTGGTGGTATCGAAGGTGGCATGTCAAACGGAGAGCTTATTCAGGTCCAGGTCACCATGAAACCTATTCCGACTCTGGCAAGACCATTGCGGTCAGTGGACATCAAAACCCGTGAACCAGGTATCGCTCATAAAGAACGAACCGACGCCTGCGCAGTCCCCGCTGCTTCCGTGATTGGTGAGGCGATGATGGCTCTCGTTTTAGCAGATGCTATCCTGGAAAAATTTGGTGGGGATTCCTTAGATCAGGTAAAAGCCCACATCGCTGCCACAGGTGTTAAGTAATGCCAATACTCCCAGAAACCGGAAAAGTATATCTGATTGGCCTCATGGGTGCTGGCAAAAGTACGGTTGGTAAAATTCTGGCTGATGCACTCAGTTGGGAATTGTTGGATATTGATCAAGAAATTGAAAAGGTCGCGGGATCTGATATCCCATCCATTTTTGAAGAGCGTGGTGAAGATGGATTTCGAGACTATGAGACCCAAGTCCTGATGCAGACCTCAGAATTACATAATGCCATTATTCCTTGTGGTGGAGGTATCGTTACTGCCCCTCAAAATGTGGAATATCTCAAGGATCAGCTTACCATCTGGTTAGATGTTTCACCAGAAGAGGCTGCTTCCCGATTGGAGCATAGCGACCATCGTCCACTCTTAAAGGGGTGTAAGAATACAATAGTAAAATTGCAGCAAATTCTGGATACTCGTCAAACGGGCTATGCCGATGCAGCATCCATTCATATTAACACTGGTCAGCGTTCACCTGATCTCATCGCCAGTGAAATCCTGGAAAAATTAGAAATGTCTAATGACTGATACATCAACTCTAATAATTAATCATCAGACGGGCTCCTATGAACTTCTGGTAGGGAAAAATCTACTTGAACAGGTTGCCAGTCAGCTCTCGCGTATTGGTGCCTCTGGACCAGTAGGCATTATCAGCAACTCCACAGTAAATGATCTATATGGCGCCGTCATCCGCACTGTGCTAAATCAGGCTGGATTTGTCACCCGAACTATTTTGATTCCAGAGGGCGAAGCATACAAAACACTGGCTTCGGCGGAGCAGGTTATTTCTGCCTTGATTGCCCAAGGCATGGAACGTTCCGGAACAATTATTACTCTTGGTGGAGGGGTTGTTACGGACCTGGGCGGATTTGTGGCTAGTGTTCTGTACCGTGGTGTGAAACTGGTTCATATCCCAACCACCTTATTATCTATGGTGGATGCAGCTGTCGGCGGTAAGACGGGTGTGAATCATGCCAGCGGAAAAAATCTGATTGGCAGCTTCTATCAACCTGATCTGGTGATAATGGATGTAAAAACGCTGGAATCTCTGCAGACCCGGGATCGCATCTCAGGCTATGCAGAAATGTTCAAAATGGGTGCGATTCTCGACAAGGATTATCTGAATTTCCTCATTGAGAATATGGATGCCTGTTTGGGAACGGAATCCAGTGAGATACTTATTAAAGCCATTTCCCGCAGTTGCGCCTTGAAGGCACAGGTGGTTGAGGCTGATGAAAAGGAAGCTGATTTACGGCGTATCCTAAATTTTGGACACACGCTGGGACATGCCATTGAATCTACCCTGGGATACGGAGTTGTCAGACATGGGGAAGCTGTCATTCTAGGCATGTATGGTGCGGGATGGCTTTCCAATCAAGTCGGCGATCTATCTAAGGAAGCCTGGGATGAATTGGCTGCCATGCTGGTAAAAATCCCAATGCAGCTTTCACTAAAAGCATTGAATCCAGATGCTATTGAGCAGGCCACCCGATTGGATAAAAAAGTCGCAAATTCACAATTGAACTTTGTTTTGCTCCACAGTCTCGGTGCTGCTTACATGCAGGTCGGAATACCCACATTAATGATAAAATTGGCCGTTGATGCCATCAAAACTGCCTGGGAGGGTAGTAAATGACTCTAGATTTTAATGCTTTTATGACTGCTTTCGTAACTCTGTTGGTCATTATGGATCCCTTTGGTGGATTACCCGTATTTATGACCTTGACCAAGGACTATCCTGAAGATCGTGCAAAGCGAAGTGCCCATAGGGCAACCCGAGTATCTCTTATTTTGCTCACAATCTTTGTGTTTGTAGGTGAAGGGGTTCTAGACTTTTTTGGAATCTCAATGTTCTCATTTCAAGTTGGTGGTGGACTCATCCTGCTCGCGCTAGGACTATTATATGTTCTGGGTGTCACCTTGGGAGATGATAAGGATTACTCTAAGGATATTGTCATTCCTATGGCTACACCTCTAATTGCAGGTCCCGGAGCAATTACAGCCATAATTATCCTAGTCTCGAAATATGGGTATTGGATACCCCTCCTAGCTATGTTACTGAATCTCTTTATTTTTTGGGTCGCCATGTATTACGCCCGCTACATCAAAAAATACCTGGGAGAGCAGGGTCTGGAAATCATGAGCCGTGTTATGGGTCTTTTGCTGGTTGCTTTGGCGATCGAGATGATTAGATCAGCCTGGATTGATCTCCTCTGATAGGCGTTTGCGTAGCGTTCTGGAGCAGTTATATTCTCATCGTTTTTCGGTCGATTAGTTGAGTTGGTTACAACGCTCGGTTCACATCCGGGAGGTCACAGGTTCGAATCCCGTATCGACCACAAAAAAAGCCCCCAGAAATGGGGGCTTTTTTTATTTAAAGATACTGGACATTGAGGCTCTCGAAA